>Ga0116227_10002468_pt1 | contig 41950 bp, 28 predicted proteins | sample S1TSphgellanicum_FD_89693 | JGI IMG/M metagenome (GOLD analysis project Ga0116227, IMG submission 89693) | Host-associated microbial communities from peat moss isolated from Minnesota, USA - S1T2_Fb - Sphagnum magellanicum MG | ecosystem: Host-associated > Plants > Peat moss > Unclassified... | reverse complement strand
GCCAAAACATTGTAATAACTCCAAATATTTGCAACAATAGCCACACAATTATGGGTCCATTTAAGATTTTGAAATAGAATTTTTTTGAACAACCCCTTTGATCCCACATGAAACTGGTGTTTAGCAGCAATTGGAAAAATATAAAGAACCGCCGGACCAAACATTGTTGAAATAACACACCTGTGCATTATGCACGGGGTTCACACTAGTGTATATTAATTTAAATTTAAATTTAAAATTAACATAAATAATAATAAATTATTAAAAGCCATATGAAAACATAAGAAAAAATAAAATAGTTGATTTGTAAGGTGATAATGGGTTCTTCCAGGGCTTGTTTCAAAGCAAAATTAATTTTCTCATCCATGATTAACATTTCAATCACTTTCTCAATTGTTGAATCACATTAAAAACAGGCCACAGTGAACCAGCAACCCACCAGTGCACCATCCATCCACTGGATGCCTGTTATTACTCAGTTGTGGATGAACCTCAACTGAGTTAATATTTGGTTTCACCTTGGTAACCAATTCTGTAACAAATAGGTCTCGTATATAGGTAGACAAGTAAGAAAACAGGTAACTACTAACTAAGTAGATGGTTTATACATAGGTAAGGGCTGTTTTTACTACCTACCTAGTAACAAACGGTTTGTGGGTTGTTGTTAGGTAGGTAGTTAAAAAACAAGCGACTGTGCTAACCACCATGATTAGCTAAGGAACTGGAATCTAACAGAAAACTGTTTCCTGCCCACTTATCATCCATCCTTCATGCTGTGCGGGTGAGTGCTGCTTCACTGTAGTCATTAAAACAGACACTAACATCACCAAAAAAAGTGAACCCTAGAAATGGCTTGCCTGTCCCACAGTGTACATCCAAAGTAAAGTCCTAAGTACAGTGTACATGGCACTTTACTGCTGCTAATGAACCTGCTCTAAAAGGATGAGAAGACTCTTCAAGAGTTTAGAAATTTATCTTTCTCCCCATGAGACTTTCCTTCCTCCGCAAAGATATTGTTACAAGCTGAAGACATTTTGGTTCATTTTTGAGAAGAAAAGCAGAATCTATAACGGTCCTTGTGCAACACAACTTGTTGACACAGGTTGTAATAAACAAAACTTGAAGATCAAGCATTGCTTAAACTCTTGCATGAAAAAGTGGCCATCTCTAAATGGCCTGCTCAAGACAATCTTGCTGCTTGTTGAGAAGGAAAAGCAGAATTTATGAGTGCTTCTGAGTCACAACTGGTTGAAACAGGGTGTGGCAACAAAGCTTGAAAATCAAAACTGAAACTGTAGCATGTAAAAATCAACCGTGGAAACAGCACACATGAAAATGGGTGCCCAAAAGATCAGAAACATACAGGAAATACAGTGATTTTCTCATGCAACTTTCTTTCGCTTCAAATACCAGTAAGATCCAAGAGCCACTTCACACACAAGCTCCTCAATACAATCTCCAAAACCAATTTCAAACTTCGATGTCATTGAGCCATTGAAATGTTCCACTCAATACCCAAGAAAGAATCAACAGTCGTACCTCCAGTCAGAGACAAGATTGAAAAACCTGATCCATTGCACCACAGTGCAACAACCACTCTCTCTCTCTCTCTCTCTCTCTCTCTCCATCCATGCTACAACCAGTATTCTACAAACTTTGTTGACAGTTACAGGGAGAAAGGAAAAACAACAGCATCAGTGAAGCCACTTTTATAACAAGTCCTACACAGTGAGGCCAGGCAGCAGGACTGCTTCAGCTTGTCCACCCTGCATGATTGCTTCTGTCTGTGTCCAGATCTAAGAGGGGAAAATGGATGGAGACCTTAAAGGTACACTGGATTCCCTGCTTGCGACACTACCTTCCCTTGAGCGCACTGCATTGCGAGCCATCCTTGGTGTGCCAGGCGTTGTACTAGCCCTGTAGCTTGCTCTCAACCTGGCATCCACTGTGGCACAAGACTTTGCCATGGCCTTGCTCACAAACTTCTGTGCTGCTGCAGACAAGCTCCCCATGGCTGGACTAGAGGCTCCTCTAGCAGGTGATGGTGACAAACCCGGATTGTGCATCAAGGATTTCTCCCTGAGGCTGCGGGCAGCATCCCGAGAGAGAGTGTGAGCCCTTGCATCCCGAGTAGGTGGAGCAGGAATCTTGAAATGAGGCCCCTTACCATTTCCGCCAATCCCCACTGGAGTATCCTCCGCTTCCAGACGAAGAGGAGTGCCCTCAATCTCTCCCCAAGTCATGAAAGGCGATTCATCTACTCCTGGACGTGGTGATGGCGTAGCCACAAAGCTATACCCACCCGTTCCACCAGCACCTTTTGAAGCCTTGGCCATTTCCCCATCATCAAGTACTTGAGGAGTCTTCCGCAGGTCTTCAAGATCATACCTTCCTCTTGCTCTCTCTGCATCCCGCTCTGCAAAAGGCCAGGCTGTTGGTGTTGACCCAGGCACTGGAGTGTACAAAATTGCCACTGTGTCTTCCATACGCAGTTTTGAATCAAACATCTTGCCGTGAAACCGAGTGTTTCTGATTGCAATTTCCTTTGGTGCACCCTCCATAAGCTCCTCCCTTTCTGCCTGAGTTAGAGGGGCATCTTCCCTTTCAGCAGAATCATACATGAGAAGATTTCGAGCCCGGTAATTCCAAGTCTGGAGAGTAGCTTCTGGTTGGCCCGAAGTACCAAATCCATCAGTAACCCGATCTGCTTCATTGGCAATCCGGTGATTAGGATCCACAAGCTCCTTCTCACTCAAGAATTTGTACTTCTGACGCCGCTGTTTGTTAACTTTCTCGATAATCTCAGAGAAGCTGGCATTGTCTTCACTTGTGTAACGCTTGAGGAATTCATCAAGCGGGAGAGAAGTGTCAACATTGGGTTCATTCTCCAAGGAAGATGAAGGTGCTAACTGAGACAGCAAAACCTGGGAGGGTGCTGGTGACTGCCCTGATCGCAATGAGAGAGATGGACTAGCTACTCCAGATATCATAGAACTTGGTGTTCCAAAAGGTTCAGCTACGGTGGACGCTGGGGTTGCATCTCTCTCCCCTTGCTCCCTGGCTTTCTCCCTCCTTCTCTGAATGATGTTCAGTTGTGCATCCCGGATGACAACAGGATCCCCAGACCTAACAGCCTCTAGCCACTCCAGCCGGTTCTGGAGCTTTGGGATATCAGGAAAGAAGTCTCGTTCAATGATCTTCTCAATGGCTGCCACATATGTGTCCTCATCAATTGCAACTTGTGACCTTTTGCGCTTCTTCGGTAGAGGAGGTCGTCCTGTAATCTTCCCAGACGTGGACACCAGAGCAAGAGAACTTTCATGGACTTTACTGCTGTCCAAGCTTCTTATGCTTGGGGATGGTGACGGTGGTGGCAGGATATGCCGTGGAGAGTGACCTGGTGATGCCAACATCTTTGCAAATGTCTTGCAAAATGTATGAAGAGTTTTCTGGTTGCTCTAATATCTGGTCAAAGACACGTAAAAGAAGCTTACAATTTGAAAAGCAAAATATAGGCAGGAAGAGCAATTAGTGTTCTGCTGGAGCTCAAAAACAGACTGAACACACAGGACTGAAACTCTGAAAATTTGCCATGGCTCGGCGCTTCTGACCACAACCGCTTCTCACTGAATCCCAAATGACAGAAACTATGTTTCATGATATAAGCCAGAAAAGGCAAGGGTTTGCAAAAAATCACAAAGACAACTGAACAGGAGAAAGAGGCCAACTCAAGGATGAATCAACCTTCTCCTTCTCCTCCTCCCACAATACAGGAATCTACAGAGTTGGAAACCGTTTGGCTACAACAACCTTCGAAATCACAAACTTTCTCAAACAATTTTTCGCAAAAACTTCACATAACATGGAAGCGCTTCGAGATCGTACCTCACAGAAGTCTGTCGTGAATGAAGACGGCAAGCGACAAAAGAAGAAAATTGCTTGTTTGTCGACAAAGCGTCACCCGTGAAGGACCTCAAGAAGAAGAGTCAGAAGAAAGGCGATCGTAAGAAGTAAGTACCTAGTCGTGGCCGGCGGCAAAGCCTTCAAGAAAGTGCGAGGCCAGGGGAGGCAACAAACAAACAACAAGCGTTCTGTTCTGACAAACCCTTGTTCGCTTATAGGGGAAGCTGTAACAACTAGTGGAATTCTTCTTCTTCTCTTCTTCTTCTATTTCCACAATCGCTTACAGATCGATACGCCGTTGACAACACGTAATCCAAATCACTGCGTTTGCAAGAGTGAGTGTAATGAAAACGCGTGAGAAGAGGAGAGCCAAGAGTGCACGAAGGAAGGGGGAGACGATGATGTCCACAAAAGAACAGAATAGTTCTAAGCTCAGTTAGCGATGGCGGACACCCCCTCTACCCACGAGAGCACTTTCTCCGCGTTGGCCCCGGCTCAAAACGAGGTCCTAAATCGAGATCCTAAATCGAGATGGTTCGGAAAACAACTTGAGGTCCGTATAAACCACGCGTCAAGCTATTACTCGTTGGAGGGAATAAAACCCGGTTTTAATGCTCATCCTAAAGCCGTCCAGATTTTGAGACTAACAACAACAGAAGGCTTCATCCATCCATGAGAAGTCGTGTGCTAATTATTAATAAATCGAGATCCTTAAAACTTCATTTTGAGGGTCATCCTAATCCCGTGCAGATTTTGGAACTAACAAAGTAGAAGCCTTCATCCATCCACGAGAACCCTGACTCTAATTATTAATATATCAAGATCCTTAAATCTGAATTTCCGTGGTCATCCTAAAGTTTTGCAGATTTTGGGACTAACAAAACTGACGACTTCATCCATCCATGAGAAGCCATATGCTAATTTTCAAGGTATTGAGATCCGTAAAACCCAATTTCGACGGCCATCCTAAACCCATGTAGATTTTAGGAATAACAAAACTGACAACATCATCCCTTCATCCATCCATGAGAAGCCATACACTAATTATTAGTATATCGAGATTCTTGTGGCCCAATTTTTAATGGTTATCCTAAACCCCTGCAGATTTTGGGACTAACCAAACCAACAACTTCATCCATCCATGAGACACAGTAAGCTAGTTATTGATATGTGGTGATGTCCTAGTGGATGCAAAACTCCAGGACCAGAATTCATTGTCATCCACATATCTTCATCATTAGGTTGTCTTGATATTATTTTCTACTAAGATTATCATGATGCAGTAGTCATTTCATCCAATTGTCTTTGCATGTCATAATATTAACTAGTCCCCCAACGTCAGGTTACAAATAGCAGACTGCAATTTTCAGTCTTCAATAGAATGAAAGCCGCTGCAATTCGAAGCACAAATGGAGAAAACTATTCTAATCTTTGCTTCCAACAGCAGCAGCAGCAGTGAGTTTGTCAACCCAAAAACAAAAGAAAAACACCCACCCCACCTTTTTCCATGATTTGACGACATTGAACAAAATGTATTGATGAACGCCTCTAGCAAAAATTTGTGTGCTTACTCAGAATGAACCTCACAGTTCATCGTGTTCCTGGGACAGACATGCAACACAAGAGTGACTATGTGAGGGTGCAATAAAACATACTTATAATACAGGAAGGGAAACTTCAGGTGGTGCTGAACAACGAACCAGATGATTGAAGATAAGCTCTTGACACTTGTACATTTTGATGATACATTTGGACATAGAGACATGGTTCCCAGAGAGTTAATGTGCTTTAGTCATATACAAGAAAATCTATGTGATTGGGGAGGACGAGAAAGTCAAGATGAAACAGGATGCAAAGCTTGCATGGTGAGTTTCACTTACATCATCACCATTGTCATCGTGGTAATCATCCTGTTAAAGTCAACCCCAATCCACACAATTAAAAGCAACTATATTCATACAAAGAACTAGTAGATTTTTTTAGTGTATGTGGAGGGTGCAGAATTGGGAGCTTACAGGGATTTCCCTGTAAGACAACAGTTCTTTATGCAGGTGAACTCCCATGGGGACTTCCCCTATACATAATGATGCAAATCCCGTGTTCATATACCATGTGCAAGAACACTGGACAACAACCATCTCACTTGCACAGTAATAGACACTTACAAAATGGCGATGTTGTTTCCTGCGTTGTCTCAGATGATCATGACTGCGCCTACGTAACTCGTCAGCTCGCTCTTGACGATGATGTCTTGGTCGCCGCCTATGATGTGGCTCAGGCTTTGTATTTCTCTGTAGAAGCCGGTGTGTCCAGAGTCAATGAATCAGCAATTGAATATTTTATCATCAGCTTGAACAGACTCCAAATTTCCTCCATTCTGTGAAGTACATGTAACTTTCAATAGCCCCAGATGGTTTTACATGAGGTCATGACTGTCAACAGCATGGGCTCATGTAAAACAGATTGCAACATTCTGGGATATGTTTTGAGCAGATCTGCGACATCAACTCGCTAGTAGCTCAGAATCTGAAGATTGCAAACATATGGTTGTGATTGGATTGAGGCAGCAAATTGTCACCAAGGGTCAAAGGAACTCTTACCTTCTCTTCTTCTCTGCTCTCCCTCTCCTTTTCAAGGAACATTTCCTTCTCAGCCTGATACCTCATATGCATCCATGCCATTAGTCAGTGACCACAACTCATGTTAAATAATTCAATGAACTGGTTTGTTGAGCAGACTCTGTAATTCTGTAATACCAACATCCAGACATGATATGAAGGTTTTCCCAGCAGGTTGCCTCATTCATCATTTGTGCATCAGGTAGCCAAGAAAAGATCTGAGCAATTATGTGATTATGCAGTTGACCCCACAGCGTGACCAGCTTTCCAACAAGAGTAAGATTGGTGGGAATATTTGCTCCAGTGAAAGGCCAAAGGATTTACTAATTAGGCTTCCACTAACCAGATTTAGTTTCCAGAGGGTCCAGTTCCACTGAGTGAGGACTGCTGCATTAGCAAAAACTTAATCCCATAATGGACATCCCTGGTTCAGACATCTTGGCCATCAATGTGGACACTTCAGGGAATCCAAGATAAAGGCACTTGGGGCCATGAACAACTACCAAATATGGAAGAAGGGATCCCAAAAAAATAGGAAGAAGACCTCACATCTTTGTTTTTCTGCCAAGTCTCCTCAGCAACTGCCTTTGCATAATCAGGGTCATCCGTAATCAAGATGTTATCAAAAATTGAGCCAGCTTTGACCTATTAGGGAAAACAGTCATGCACTTGCAAATCAGATATAAACCCATGGAGGATCTAAGACTCTATTTCAAAGTTAAGCCCCCCTAAGAAGACACTACACTAGCATACAGATCTTTGCATTGAAAGCCTGTTGAATGAATACAAATATGCCTTCCTTGTCTCTTCCATGGTACATTTAAACACATTTTATTTTGCTGACAGTATTTTGGTAACTTTGCATCAGTAACTAGGCTCTAAAGTTTGATAGGGCAGCATCAAGCTTGGTGTGAATAGGCACATCAGCATAGAGTCAGAAACAGGGCTTTGAGTCACATACCTGCCAGAGCTCAATACCAAAATATTTGAGAGGGCCAAAGACATAAAGGTCTGGGTCATCTTTAAACTCTGTTCATACCCACCATGCAGAGAGAACACAGTTAGAAATCTAGCTTCCAATGGCATGCAGATGGACCCAGCTGATCATGGATCAACAAAAACCACCTCCTCTCTGATCAGGTGAAACTGATACCTGGGTTTGCAATGAGAGGTGTTTTCCATTTCCCCTTATAGGCAGGGTTCTTAATCTTCTGCAGAAACAAAAATGTTGTTCAGTACTAAAAAGGAGCAAAGTGGCAGTCCACAAGAATCTAAAGGAAAGAAGAAGTACGTGATCAATATATGATTAAAAACAACAAACAACATATATGGTGGCTAACAAGGTATGAAATTCCATCAATGCCATAAAAATCCATTATCTGCACTCACCTTCACCTTCCAAGGTCCTCTGTAGTCAGGGTTAGGAATCATTGGTGCTGACCATTCGCCTTCCTCTTCCTCATCCCAATCAGCAGGCTACTCAAACAACAGCAGTCTATCAAGCATAGAACTTGGACAGGAAATACAGACCACAGCAACCCTAAATCATTGATCCTAGAGCTGCATGAATACCAAACCATTTGAATAAGAGATTGCTCCTTACCTTGTCCCAGGTTCAAGGACAACCTCAGTTTGTTCATTTGGCAACTGCAGTTTTTGAACTACAAGCAATTCAAGAGTGCTTACACCAAGCAGAAGAAATGTGGGTAAAACAGCTGACCTTCTGAGCATCAGGGTCAGGTATCTCCTTTGGAATTGAGTCATATCCCTGCACATAAAGTAACAAGCAACAATGTCCAAGCTTGTAACAACAAAGAAGATAAGGAGAAGCTTTGTTGCAATCTTGAATTATTCATAACAGAAATTACTGGCCTCAAAAACTTTTGGATCAACATGATGACCAAACTGCAGATGAAACATCAGTGCAACATAGTCAGTCATGGAAAAGCCAGAACATACCTCTGGTTTCTTGGACTCTGGATCATGGATGTATTCTTGGTCAACCCAGTCATCAGGCTGGAGAGGCAAGAAGGCTTATATAAGTTGCAGAAAGTATACGAGACACAGAGGAGTAAGCATACATCAGTCAGCAGAAGCAAGCAAAAACTAGTCAGGGGATTGAGAGAAAAGGAATGATGGTCAGGGAATTTACATGATACTGAAACTACAGGATGGGAGTCTGTGCTGATACATGGTTCAAATCTTTGAGGAATAGAGCTCCTTGGGTAGCTTGGGGTCATGTCAAGGCAGTGCCTTCACAAGTTTGTAAAAAGCATGAATGCAAGCAGCAAACACACAGTTTCAGTCCATAAGAGCAGAGATTGTACCTTCTTGGCATCTGTGTCTTCAACCTGCCTGGGAGGCAGTATGTCCCAGTCTGTGTACATACTGCCAGATGCCCTCATTTCATTATCCACCAGAATGATGTAGCTGGCATCCGGCTTGATAATGAACGTGTAGACATGTGTAAGATGGTCAGTTTCGCACTGCAAATCTTTTTTAAGGGGATACATCAAGCCTTTGTACTGAATAATGGCATGGATCTTTTTCATTTGTGTGCCACAAATGTCAGGCCCAAACATGATACTGTGAACACAAAATACCCAGTCATTAGCTTCACATTGTCTATGTAGCACAGGATCAAACCAGCTGACAAGATGGGTTCACATATCGTGTTCATTGTACATCCAAGGGTCAACCTGCAACTCAGGTTGCAATGAGGACAACAAGTCCCATGAAGCCACTATCCTCAGCAACACACAACAGTTTAACTTCAACAAACAAATCAGCAAAAGTGGCAAAGAAGAGTGCACACCCATTGGTCAAGCACAAACTGAGGGATCAGCTGCTCTTTACCTGTATGGTGTGTTGCCACTAAACTGTCTTTGATTCACATAACCACTCAGAAGTTTCACATAACCACCGCCACACTCAATCTTCTGCTCATGTTTCACAGAGTACTGAAGAACAAGAGTTCTGTCTTTGTTGTTGAATTCTGGGATCTTGGCTGAGATGCCGAAATATCGTGCATCTGGAGTTGTTTGAATACCTGCAGGAAAAATAATCCTCCACCATACAAGAGTCAGGAGCAGGGGGGAAAACCGCAATCCTAAAGGCTCAGAAAAAAAGGAAGCATAAAAAATTCTCTGAGCAACATAGGGGACTCCTTGGACAAACTGCTCAAACTTATGAGCTGAGAAACTTTGTGAACTACAAAAAGCCATATGCACCCCATGTTTGTTTTTCCTTCCTAAGATTGTTGTTGCATCTCACTCCCACAGCATTTTTGTGTGGGGAAAAAGGGAGACTTCTTGAATGCACCTTTATCATCAGGGTTGCCATACCACTTGCCAGCAGTGTGCAGCCACTGTCCATTAAGACCATCATTCTTCTTAAACTCTGAGATCACCCAGTGACTCTCCCAATCATCTTCCAACACCAAAACAAACATACACCCCAAAACCAATCAGTACAAGCTTCTTCTTCAAGTAACTGCTAAAAGCCCTTTGAAGAACTCTGTCAGCATGCAATCCTCAAAAGAAAAAGCATATAAAACCTTTGAATCAGGCACATACAGCACTTGGAGAGTTCTATTTGCGGATATAGCCAAGGACAAGTATGAGCTGCATCATCTATCTTCCATAGTAGACTTCCAGCATACTGAATCCTCGAAGCCCAAAATCCTCACTTACTGAGAAAAAACTATGCTACATTGCAAAGGATCTGCTGCTGCTGCAGCACAGGCTAAAGCTGATAACACGTTGAGAAACTCACAGCTATTGACTGTATCGCCTCCTCCTTCTTCTTCTTCTTCTTCTTCTTATTCTTCTTCTGCAAAGACTTATTTGCTTGTACTTCTTCTGTATTTCATCTTCTTCTTGCATCAAAGAGAGACCTTTCTTCCCGTTGGAGAAGAAACCATTTCCAGCAAGAAAAATGCACACAGAGCACTAGTGTAGGAATAGACTCTGTAGTACCTTCGAAGCGCTCTTCAAAAATGACTTCCGCACACGCCACCGTAATGTACAGCAACAAGAGAAGAAGCAGAAGAAGAAGAAGACGAAGAGCTCTCATGATTTCCATTCCTGCAAGCTTAAGCTGCTGCTGCTTCTTCTTCATTCCTTTTCTTCTTCAATCTCCTGCGAATCGCGACTCCTCTTCCCCGCCGGCATCGTCGTCATCATCATCATCCTCGTCCGCACCACCTCTTCTGCTTCTTCTTCTTCTTCTTCCCCACCCGCAATGAACTCTTCCACAAGGTGCGAAGGAGTCTTCTGTCCTGTTGTTTGTGTGAGGGAGTTGTGGCGCTTCAGTGACGTGGAGGAAAAGCGAAGCTACCGTGACGGACAGACAGACAGAGAAACGAGAGAGAGAAAGAGTTCTGTTTTTGCTTGTCCGAACGCCTCTATGATGTCCTGTGTCCTTCAGCAAATCAGCTCAGGACAACTACGTATCTTGTCTCTTCTTCTCAGGAAGACTCGGGTAGCTCGGGTAGCTCGGGTAGCTTCTAGAGACAACTACTACTGCTGTAGATCCATCAGATCATCTTCCACGCCTCCCTCCCCGCGCATTTTGCCTTAACTTTTCTTGCCTCTGTTTTTGAATTGAGATGTAAGCACCTGTGTGTTTCTCTCACACGAAAGGTAAGAGTTTTTATTGCCTGCAGATGCAACAACCTTGGCTTGAGATATTTGTTTCTTCTTCATGCACCGCACGACGCAAGTGGAACATCTTGTCTTTCTTAGGATGACAGTTTCTTTTCTTCAAGCACTGATAAAGCGAGCAAAGAGCTGGATTGCGAAAAAGACAGTGCAGTTTTGTATTGCAAGTGTGTTGGCTTCAGATCTCTGAGGTGGGAACGGGAACACCATCAAGGAGGCAGCTGAGAATTCCCGCAAAAACACAAACAAACCGCAAAGTCTTTGTTTTTCCTTGCGGTGTTTTTGCCTGCTTCATGTCATCAACATCTTGTATGCTCATCTCCTGCTACCCTCATTGCAATGAGCCAGCCATACTTGATTTTTCTCTTTCTTCGATGCTCAGTGTGCTTGAAGCTCTCTGGCAATGTTGTCCAACATGGGAAAGCAGCAGCTGGCCACAAAGCAGCAGCCCAATGTAACTCACAGACAATTCACAATTCACAGATGGATCCTGCCCCCTAACTCTAAACATCAACCCCAGAGCACAAAAACCCCTCCTCAATCTCTGAAAGAAGAAGATGAAGAAGCAATACCAACAACACCACACCCAATACCAGTTCTTGATGCAATTTTCTGCTTCCTACGCCATCCACACTAGTTAGTTGGATCCCCCAACAAAGAAGTGTGCTCGATTGCTTGTCATGTACATGTATGTGATCACTACCTACCTCTGAGGTTTTCACAATTCCATAGACTAAAAAACTCTGTCAAAATGAGGTTGGAGAACTGTGTCTCTACTATGCCCTTGATGGTCAACAACACAGACAGCAACGCCCAAGGTGTCTCTATGGTTCAATGCTTCAGCTATGTGAGCCAACACTGTACCATCCCCTCCTTGGCATCCATTGAAGTCCGTAATGGATTTCTGGTATGCCAACAAGCTTCACAGCTATACCAACTTGAAGCTTCGACTTCTCAGAGTTGAGTAGAGAACAAAATACATCTGTGAGATTGCAGAGACAATGACAACAACAACACTTGTTGATCGTACCTACCTACCTGCATCCTGAGTTTCTGTCACATTTCTGGAAGCAATGGGGAAAGAGTTGGTCACACATAAGACATACAACAAGATCTCTGCTGGCAAATGCAAAAGAGTGGGGGCATGTCACATAGTGCGAACCTCAATGGGTTTCCCATGAGAAGCTGTGGGTACATCAGCAGGTCTCTCATGCTGCCACCACTCATCATGTTACCCACATGCTGCAACAACCAAGTCAACTCTTCCTGTTGCTGCTCATCGTCAACCATACCAGATTACAAACCACTCACAAATCCTTCAAGATTTTCAGCTCCACACCTGGTGGCATGCTTGATCATGGGCAATTACTTTTACTGCTGCAAGCCCAGAAGCAGCATCTGCAATATCCAAACTTCATGAACTCTATCATTGCGCCAGTGTACTGGAAGATACTGCAGCCATGAATTCTATCTATCCTTGAGCTGGTGCAATGGAAGATGCTGCAGCCATGAACTCTATCTTTGAGCCAGCATAACCTGATACATATTACTTCACAAACAAGCTTGCAACTAAGAAAACCCAATGAAGCACAAGGAGTTCACCAAACCCTGACAACTCTCTCAGCTGCAGCCAGGCACATCCTCCTCCACCTCACCTCTTTCCATCCTTCCTAGTCTCCACCACAACAGGGTGCAGCAAAAAAGATCAGCGGCCACACTTGTGCAGCAGCAGACCTGCCATCAACTGCAACCATCAATCCCTGCAATGCAACCCAATGATCTAGCCTTTAACCATGCAATGAACAGCAACAGCTCAGTTTTTGGCATCGAAGCAAAAGCTTTACTGACTGCAATAAGCTCCTGGCATGGTGACCTTGCAAGAGATTGCTCTGGTTTTCAACTCAGGAAACCTGCATTGTGGAAGGAGCAGGAGAAGAAGAAAAACTAAGTGGTATCGTCACAAGCTCTGATTTTCAACTCTGGAGCTTCCTGCATTGTGGAAGGAAGAGCAGGAGAAGGTTAACTTAATGGTATGAGTTGCTTCCTGCATTGTGGAAGGAAGAAGAGGACAAGGTTCAAGACTATAGTAAACAAGCTCACCATGAATAATCCATTCAGCTATGATTGAGATCAAAAGAAAGGAAAAAAGTCAAACAACGCTGTGAAACGTTAGATTCGGACATTTTATCAGCAATCTTTTGGATGTCATCGATTGTTGAGAAGAACAATTGTTGAGATTCTTCTCAAATCTTCAAACAGCAATTTCTGACTTGCAGCATGTGACATTTGCATGAGCTGCCATTGCTATCCAGTGCAGCTCACACAGATCTAATGAAATTGGAGAGAAATATCCACAACAACAATTTTAAAGGTTAACATGACAACAAGGAGCGTGCACAGTTATCATAACCTTATTAGAGTTACAAAGTGTCAGACCCATCATCACCTTCATCACCCATATAGCAGTGAAGAGCTGCCATGAAGAACAGCAGCAGATCACACAAGCACATGCATAAAACACCTTAAACCTGATGATGGATCACACAAGTGCACACACAATACACCTACATGAAAGTGCCACTCAACAATGCCAGTCTCACAAACCCACTAAGAGCACTCCCCCAACCACATGCACACAAAGAAAGCACAAATAATACCCACTGGAAAAGACCAGCAGATCTGATAAGAAAATTGCAAAAAGAATTTTATACAAGAAGAAATTCCAGCACCTTGATCCTTGGGTATTCAGCTTTTATTTCAGATAATTAGAAAAATGCCACACTGCTAAGTCAAAGTATATACTACAACTCAGCGCAACAAGAAGAGTTCCATGTCGTAAGTAGACACAGACTGTGAGAACACTTCTAGCCTCAAAGCGTATTCAGAAAAGTGCGCATGTTTGTTTTTCTTATCCTGTATAGTTTGATGTAGGGATGCATTCACACTTTTTTTCTCCTTGCCATGGTAATATAGCAAAGAGGACCCAGCAGAAGCTCCATCTCTTTCACTTTGATGCATCCAGATGGCACTCCAGATACTCAACCCAAAAGCTTAGCCAGGTCACTCTCATCCTTCACCTGCAGCAAAGCTTCCCTATTGAAGGCAGTCGTCTCACTCACATTTTGCAGCTGTGTTTCATTTTCTGTCAGCTTGAACTTGTCAACTGCAAACCCAAAGACAGATTTTCGTAGGCTTGGATCTTCCATCTTGCTACAAACCTCGAGCAGCAGCTTCAGCTCTGAGGCTCCTGCCAAAATCAAACCTGCAACCATCTCTCCAAATTGCTTTGGAGCTTTCGGGGCATCCATGGCAATATCCTCCAGCTGCTCTGCAATCTGCAACACACCCACTCTCAAATCTTGCTTTGAAATCACCGCCTTCGTGTTCAAGTACACCAAAAGCTTCAACACTAGTGCACATTCCCGATCCCTTCTATCCAGTGCCAAGCTCAACATGATTCGCACGAGCTCTGGGTGGAAATCAGGAGCCTTCAATTCTTGAACACACAGCATTGCTTCATTGAGATCCACAACAGAGAAGTACTCCTCAAGCAAAGACTCCGTCTTCTTGGGCAAGTCAATCATGGGCCGTCTGGCTGGTTGTGGTTGGCTTGCAGCAGCTGGTGGCCGAGGTGTCTCCATTGTTGACTCCTGTGCAGGACTGCCAACGGGACCACCCCGTACTCCCTGAGGCTCTGCCAGAGGAACACTATGCCTTGCAAGCAGATTGGAAGCTGCAGTTCCACTTCCTATAAGAGCACTGGGTTTGCTCAGAAATCCATAAGCCCCACTACCTTGAGGAAGCACCCTGGGACCAACTCCACTCCCTCGCATTACAGGTGCTCCATAACGGCTGGTAGGAGGAGGCACAGTGGCAGCCGTGATCGCCCCTGGCATTGTCATTGGCATGGGAAGCACTCCTGCAGTTTCACGCTTTGTCTTGCGCCCAACACTTACCGTCTCCCATCCATCAGCTTCCAACCCTGCCATGTAACCTCCCATCAGGGACACCCCTGGCATTGCCCCTCCTACTCCTGCTGGCATACCTGGCATTGCCCCTCCTAATCCCGCTGGCATACCTGGCATTCCCGGCATCATGCCTCCTGCACCTGGCATGTAACCTCCAGGTAAATTCCCAAGCCCACCTGGTGCATTCCCAGGTCGCCCATTCCTCATCTGCATCATGCCTGGTCGAAGACCTAACTTCTGCTCTGCCTCAGCATGAATCTCATTGATCCTCTTGGCTTTCACCTCCTCACGGCGAGGAATCCATTTGTTTGATCGCAGATCCAGTATGTCACGCACCATGAATTTGATCCGAGCAGGTAATGTTTTGCTGCTGGAGACATTCTTCAGGCGTGCAAAGTATGTATCAAATGCAACCCTTGACTTGGCACTCTCCTCCAGCTGCTTCCCTACTGTGGAAAACAACTGACAAAGAGCTTCCACATTCTCTTCAGCAGGAATGGATTTTGTGTCAGCACCCAGAAGCTCCTGAATGCATGCATGAACAATCTTCTCAGGTAGCATCTTCTGCTTGAACAACTCTCCAATGAGTTTAATGTTTCCCAAAGTGCGGAGCTTCACCAATCTCTCCTTGTCGGCTCGCTCCCGGACCTGCTCGGGCTTTGTCATATGTCTGATTTCAGCTCGCAGTGCATCCGCACCCTCAAACTCCTCCTGACAGGTGTTCAGCAGCACCCTCCGGAATGTGACTGGCTTCTCGCCTTCTTGCTCTGGTGGGAACTCAGGAAGCTCCTTGCTCAAGTTCAAGCACAATTGTGCATACATGGAGCAGAAATTGGGCTCAAGGACTGCTTTCTCAAAGATGAGCGAGATCACTCCCTGCAAAATCTCAGCTGAGGAAATCCCAGCCTGCAACATCTGCTCTAGCAACAAATCATACTTCTCAGGTGTGAGCTTGTTCAAGATACCTTTCACTGTTCTGAACACTTTCTCCTTCTCTGACTGTGCACCTCTTCGAGCTGACCAAGGATCAGCAGCCTTGACAATGGTGGTTACAGAAGGAGGAGCATTCTCCTGCTGCTGCTGCTGCGGCTGGGGTGTGCTGGAAGCTTGTGAATTGGCCTGCTCCCTTGACACCCTGCTGTTGTCATCGTTGGTCCTGTCCCTCTCGTTCCTAGGGTTTCTGTCATTCCTCTGTTTGTTAGGGGTTTTGTCCCACTGCTGCTCCCGGGAAGCTCTGTCCTCTTGTTGCTGCTGCTGCAAGGCGGCGGGCTGAGGAGGAGGAGGGTTACGAGCTCTCCAATCACGAGAATCAAACTCCGCCGCCGCCGCAGGTTCTCCTACTGGTGGCAAGCCTCTAGCATCCCGCCTCATCGTCCAGTCATCTTCGGGAAGCACCACGCCGCCGCTGCCTCCCGTGGACAGAAGCCCATCGAAACTAGACTCGATGAGCTCATCAGGCGCCTGCGTCCACAGATCCTGCAACTGCAACAACCAATCTCGCGTGTAACGAATCCGCTCTCTACTAGTGGTGTGTGTGTGCACCCCCTTCCGATGATGCACGCCGCCACCTGGTGCGTCAACGAAATAAGACGCCGCCCCTCCTTTACTGCCGCCCCCCAAAGTGCTGCCACCTTTGTTGTTGCTCGACACAGAAGTAACGTCGTCAGATACCAACAAAGAAGAAGCAAAAGGACGAAACGACAAAGCAGGGCGACCACCACCAGGACGAAGCGAAACCAAGGAAGAGGGAGAAGAAGAAGAAGAAGGTACAGCGGCAGCAGCTTCCATACTTTCACCAACCTACTACTGGCTATATCTCTTTCCTCACAATCTGTCTCTTGCTTCTGTACGTTTGTTTCCCCCTCTCTCTCGTTCTCTCTCGAGCTACTCTCTCTCTCTCGAGCTCTCGCGCGATAGTGTCTTCGCAGACACGAAAGTGCGTGGGAGAAGACGAAAGAGAGAGGAGACTTGTGAGCGCCAAACCCTAAAAAAGGTGGGAACAAAGTGCGGTCAACAACCCTAAAAAGCCACTTTTGAGGCCATTATGGTTTGTGGAGTAACTTATAAACGCCACTTATCAGTACTACTTAACTTACTCCTCCTCCATATCTATCTCCACATCACTTGGGCCAGAAGTGAACCTCCAGCCATCAGTGCACAATCCACTGGAAGCCCCTTTATTATGACTCAGTCATGAATGGATGGATGAACCCTAACATGTCATCCATTGGAAGCCCCACATTATGACTCGTTCATGAATGGATGGATGAACCCCTAACCTGTCATCCATTGGAAGCCCCTTATTATGGCTCAGTCACAAATGGATGGATTGAACCCCTAACCTGTCATCCATTGGAAGCCCCTTTATTATGGCTCAGTCATGAATGGATGGATGAACCCCTAACCTGTCATTCATTTGAAGCCCCACATTATGACTCATTCATTAATGGATGGATGAACCCCTAACCTGTCATCCATTGGAAGCCCCTTATTATGGCTCAGTCATGAGTGGATGGATGAATCCATAACCTGTCGTCCATTAGAAGCCACTTATTATGGCTCATTCATGAATGGATGGATGAACCCCAACTGGGTTGAGCATAATGAGGATGTTGGGTTTCACCTTGGTGACCTAACCTGTCATCCATTGGGAGCCGCTTATTATGACTCGGCCATGAATGGATGGACCCAGCTGAGCTGATCATGATGATGATGTCGGGTTTTGGTCTCGGTGACCTAACTTATCATCCATTGGGAGCCCCTTGTTATGACCCATTAGTGGATTGATGAACCCCCAATTGAGTTGATGATGATGATGATGATGGTGGTGGTGGTGGGTTTCACCTTGGTGACCTAACCTGTCATCCATTGGGAGTCCCATTATGACTCAGTCATCGATGGATGAACTCCAACTGAGTTGCAGATGTTAACAGAGAGTTGATGCGCTTGTTGGGTTTCACCTTATGTTGTGAAAAAATAGGTCATCCATGAAACTCAACTGAGTTGATGATGTCGGGTTTAACATGATGATGGCCACTTTGCTTGTGCACTAGTCTTTTCTTTTGAACAAATTTTGACATTTTTTAAACTAAAAAGTTTTTTTTTTTTTTTTTTTTTCGGGGAATTTTTGCTTTCCTAGTGTAAATTTGACTAATTTTGCTAATTTTATGGAAAAATTTGCAAAGCTTCTGAGATCACAAAATTTAAAAAGCAAACCTTGTTGTGTAGGATCATTATATAGGTAAATGACTAATGACATGCTTTTAGTATCATTGAATATTGAAATGATTGGGAAAAAATGAGAGAAATTCCATGCATTAAGGAAGCTAATTTGTTTTGTTTTGTCACATTGAAATTTTCCAAATCATGGTGCCCTAGTTCATGCTCTTAGTACTATTAGAAAACCCTCAATGAGGAGATGTGCATCAAGATGATTTGATGATGTTTAGAACTGTCATGTAAGTATTCACTTTGGTGGGTGAAAATCATTGGAACCAAATTAAAACTAGTTTCAACTTTCAAAATTAAAATTGGAATTAGGAATTTTTTTAATAAAAAATTGGACATGGAACTAAATTCTTGGTTTTGAATATATGTGAAATCCAAATCAAAACAAAGTTACATGCTTTATATAAAAACTAAAATCAAGGATTAATCAGAGGTTAACCGACATTTAACATTCAATTTTGGTATGGGTTAATAAGAACTAGACCAAAATTAGGTATGATTTTCATAATTAAAGTTTAGCAAATGATTTTTGAAAAATCAAACATGAAACTAGATTTTGGGTTCCATATATATGTGGAATTGAAACCAAAACTAAAACTCAAACAATTCTAATTTTTTTATAGAATTAAAGCTAAATGTTTATCATAAAAATAAAGAACCAGCCAACAATGGTTTAGGTTTTATAATGTAAGAGTTATTGTATTTTGAATCACTTTGTCATTCAAAATTTAATCAAACCAAAATTAAGAATTCCAATGACAATTATACAACAAAGTTGATCCATGGAAAGTAGTTTTAAGTTCCATTAGGGTTTTGTTTTTGTGGATGACATTTCCAAAACATGAATCTAACATGGATTTTTTCAAAACTTGTTTATTTTTGAAAAAAATTGTCAATCTTTTTTTGTCACAACATTTGAATGACATAATAAGCACCTCTTGTTCTCTTGTGGATTGGTTCTTTGTTCAACCTCAAGCTATTATCAAATAAAACTTCAAATTTGGGGACATCAAAACATTCAATGTTCAATTTTTCAAGATTTTTCCTTGGAAACCTTTTTGCAAAAACCTAGCAAACACAAAGTGCATTCAACAACATGTGTGATTATCATTGTCACCATCAAAAAAATTCCCTTTAATTCTTCTTCTAACTCTTTCTCAACATGGATTTTCACAAGATGGAGATGTAATGTCCATGTGTAAAATGGAATCAAAGTTCCAATGTACTCTTGACAATTAAAGGTTTGGAATCTTGGTTTAACATCAAGTACACATGAAGAAAAAAAGTTTTGGTAACCAAAGAATCACACAAAGATTTAGGATAATTGAAACCTTGGAATTAGAGCAATATGGAAGAACAAAAAACAATGATTACCATTCTTGAGAAATAAAAGTGGCTAAAAACATGTCCTCTTGTGTCATCCCAATTTGTATTATCTTTTTCACACACAACATGATAGCAAAAGCTAATGTTAAAACTTTTTCATTTCAATTTCTAACTTTCATTTTACTTTTCTTTTTATTGAATTCCTCCCCATGTCTTGTATGAAATTCTCATTGAATATTTAGAGCCATTGTTCTTGCATATTGTACTTTGGGTACACTAAAATGTGATCATTCTTCATTTCTAAAGGCATTGGTGATCATTGTCATTTTTTTTGGGTTAGTTTTCAAAGCTTTGCGTGGTGGCAAAACACCTTCATCTAGCACTTGTTATCAAAAATATTTTCAATGACATTACATATGTGTATTTCCTACCTATACAATTATGCTTGCATATTTATTCCATTCTTTATTTCCAATGTGCTCATATTCAAAGTTAGTCCCACCTTGGATCAACATCTTCAGCCATAGAAATTATTACAAATTTTGGTTATAATTTTTTTAATAAAACTTGGGTTGATATATGGTGTAAGCAACAATTTGATCAACAACTTTGGCAAGAGTAAAAAACTAAAGAGATTCTAGAATCACACCAAATGCAAGTGGCAATAAATAAACTTTTAAGTAATATTTTTTAATCCTTTCAATCTTCCATCGGAATTTAATATTTACACATTACATTGTTGTTTCTTCTTTTTGTGGAATCCATTTATTTAATTGTCAAAATTGTCCAAAATTTTTAACCATTTAAATTTTTTACAAATATTTGATATTTTTTATAGGTGGTCTGTTCAATTTGTGGATTAATATTGCATACTCCTTTGTAGGAAAACAATGATGACAATAAATAGCTCAAGTTCATGGGGGTAAACGATCTTTTGTGGAATATGAAAAAGGTGTGACCCAAGTTTGAATTTTTCCAGATTGCACTTCTTTTCATTTTACACAAGATCCAAAACTACCATCTTTGTTTTCCTTATTTTATATTTAGGTGTGACTCCAAATGAATGAGCATTAGAAACAAAACATTTCATTTGTTTTGTAATTATTTTGGTTTTGTTTTGGTTTTTTTATCCTCATAATTGATTTGTGTGATAAGAATTTAAGGTACATGATAGTATATTCTTTGTGACCAATTGTGATGATACATCACCCAATTATGTAAGGTGATAATTTTTTTGTTCCACTTGATCATAATCATCCCAATGTGGGTAATATACCATTTGGAAGTAAATTGGAACAATTTCAATATTTTCACCATGCAAATGTGATTATATTTAGGAAACAACATAAACAATAAATAAAATAAAAAATTATTAACAAAGTTGGTCATTTTAAATTCATCATAAACAATAAGATAAACTCATCAAACATTTTCCAACAAAAGCAAACTTTAATCTAATGATAATTTGGAACTTGTGTTGTTTAAAGGTAACCCCTAATTTACCTAAAGTAAAATATTTTAACAATTTCAAAATTACATGTGGTAGGTAAACTACCACCTTGCATTGGTTTAGGGGGGTTAAATCATTAATTTAGTTACTTGGTTTTAGAATTAAGACTAATGTAAACTTGTTTGTCACAAAATTAGGGTGTTAATGGATTATATTAATATAGACAACCATATTTCTAAGAAGGGATGAAGGAGCCCTTTTCACTTAAAGGATATTGAAGTAACCCAGGCTCCCCATTCCTTTTTCTACCACTTTTAAAAGATGTTTTGGAAACTATTGTGTAGACACAATATGTGTGTGGTTTTTGGGTGTAATAAGTAGAGAATTGTGGTTGAATTTTCTAAGTGTTGTGTGTGTATTTTTTTTTTGTTTCACATTTTTAGCTTTGGGTTCATGACCAAAGTTGGAATGAGGTAATAAATAAATGGGTTGGGAACAAGATAAAGCAAGAAAAAGGCTTAAACACATTAAGGGAATATGAAAAAAAAACACTTTCAAAACTCCTAGAATGAACTACCATTTTAGGAATTGGGAGTTCTAAAATGCCCCAAATTTTTTTTAAAGGAGTGTTAACACATGTGGTTTGAACTTAAATTTGTGTTTTTGTTGTGTGAACAAAACTTAAATTTGTGTTTTTATTGTGTGAACAAAACCTAAATGGGAATTTGGATGAAGAAATGAACTAATATAATGGGTATACATTGTTCAATTTATTTCAAAATTATAGCACTGAAAAACTCTTAGAACATACATATTGAAAGTGGATTCACATTCTCCATTTGGAATTATGAGCTAAGAATTATGGACCAAATAAATGAACAAAAGTCAAATTGGTAATTGGAAAGATCTTGTTAAAAGCTACAATTTCATGTCATGGAGTTCATTCATTTGAATGTTCATGCATGACTTCTAATAAACTTGTACTTAACTTTTAGTTTAGTTTCAAATCACTTTTAGTTAGTTTTCAAGTAAGTTTTGATTCACTTCCACTTGACTCATAATTCACTTTTAGTTGATTTTTAGTTGACTTTTACTTAAGTCTTAGTTCACTTTTAATTAAATTCTAGTTCACTTCTAGTTAACTCATAATTCATTTTCAATACATTTCTAGTTAACTTTTAGTTCATTTATAGTTAAATCTAAATTCACTCTTAATTGAATTTTAGTTCATTTTTAGTTAAGTTTTAATTCATTCATAGTTCACACATGGGTGCATGTGGGTGAATATGGACCACATGTAGATTAAAAACTTCTTTGAACCAAATGTCCAAAGGGTATAAATAACGGTAGAATTCTCATTACCTTTAGTTTATTCAACACAAGTTTTGGGTATGTTTCTCGTTATAATTTTGTTTTGTTTTTATTTTTCCTTTGTAATAAAATCTTGTTAGATTCTTGTTTCACACATGATATTTTTTGTTATTGTTTGTTTTATTTCATGATTTGGGTTTGAAACTAAGTGTGCCTTGTTTTCATCTTGTAATCTTGGTTGTTTTCACACTTGTGACACTTTGTACTTGGAATTTTTTTCATTGAAACTCATACGATGAGATTATGAACCCACACAATCATGATATTCATAACTTTAAATTTTCAAAAGGACTACCACTTAGGAGTCCTAGGAAAAAATAAAATTGAATGTAATCCCCATGGAGACGTTTAAGGTATATTATGAAGAGGATAATGTTGGTTTCCTTTCAAGTTTTGGGCCTTGTGAATGTAATGAATCAAAAGCAAATCCATGGCTTAAAGTTGACCTCATTTTCATTAATCGCTTATATTATATAGTTTGTGTAAGTGGCATGTTCATGAGGTGTTTAGGAACTTGACATTTCATCCTTGTCCTGATTTCAAAACTCTCATGCATTTTTCCCCTTAAATGCATAAAGTTGAGTTTGCCTTAAGTTTTTCTTCATTTTATTTTTTTTCCATTGATACCATTTGGAAATTCATCTCCCAAGTTTTAGGAAGAACTTATGGGTGTGTCATTTTCTTAAAAATATGGTAATAATAGATGGGAGGAAGGCCAATTTTTTTTTAAATTTTTAATAATTCTTCATCAATATGATTATTGTTCTATGGTAAGGTGTAAAAATTGAAAATGGATTTTAAATTCTTGAAAAACAAACAAAGGTCTTTACCCTATAATTATTAAAATAATGGGTTTGAAAGTTTTAAAACAACCATTTGAATTCAAGATTTAAAAAATAAAATTCCTTCTTTCTATATAAATTTCTATATTTTTGGACTATAAATATTTAAGACCAATGGGTATTTTTATGTTTATATTCATATTTTTTTTGCCAACAAGTACCATTTAAGCTAAAGTTTAATTGTTGGGTCCCCCAAATATGTTATTTTGCTTTACATTACAAAGATACTAAATTACATAAGGTGATTTCATAATTTTTAGACCTAATGAGCAAAAATTATTGAATTTTGAATACATTTTGTCATTGAAAATTTAGTTAAAAAAATCTAAAATTTGAAATTTAATGGAAATCAAGTTCCATATTTAAGTTTTAGAAGGTGTATTTTAAAATGGTGTTAAACAAATTGTACATTATACAAAGAACTACAATTATTTATATTTAAAAAATACCTAGTTCAAGGAATTCATTATCCAAATAATGTTTTTGGACATCTTTTTAACTACATATTATGGATGTTCAAATGAATAATGATGGGTGAATTTATTCAATGGATGGTGATGTATGAACTTCATCCATTGTATATGAAATGGATGATCATAGATGATAAGAATAATTATATTTTACTTTTAAATTAATTTAAAAAACCATGATATATGGTTAACAACCAACATTAACATAAGTTATAAGATGCAATTTGTGACAAAATATCTAAATGAGGATGAAAAGCAAAAAAATTGAATTTTTTCATGTTGTCAAAGATGTGTTATTTCAACATATAAAAACCATTAACCATTCTAAATAAATAAAATTGAAAGAACATGTGTCCAATTATGTTTTCAACCCAAATTAACATTGATTAACATTGTTGGCATAATGAAGATTTTGGGTGGGTGATAATTTCATCTTGGAAAAATATTTTGATGTACCATTTTTCTAACCTTCATAACATTACATGACAAAGTGTCCCAACTATATATTTCACATGCCAATTTTTTTTTCTATTTCTCCCTCTTTTGAACATACTAAATGTTTTACATTGTTTCTTGACTACTATTTTGGTTTTCTCTTCATTCATTTTTGAATTGTCATAGAAGGTTTGCAAACTTAATAAACTCCCATGTTGGTTTAATTAGGATGTTCCTTGTAAATCGAATTTGAAAAGAATGAATTTATTATAATAAAATGTAGATAATATTGTCGTTGATTAGATGATTGGGGTGCAATTTTTTTTATTTTATATTTTTTTGTGAAACTTTAAATATGGCTTTAGTTTGAGGCCTTTTTGGAATCAATGAACAAGAATTTAGTTTCACATTATCAATTAAATGTTACCATTTGAAAAACAAAAACGGAAAAACCAAACTTTTTCAAGTAAGTTATCCCCAATTCATTATATATCAAAATACAAACATGTGTTGAACAAATTTCAACACACAAGCCCTTTGTGGACATGATATTAATTACACACAAATGTGAATTTGGAAGGAGTTTTTATGATATCATGAATATTGAAAAAATTGTGTTACATATTAATTAAAAATCAGAATATAATTATTTATTCAAAAAAAAATTTTAAGGTCAAAGACCCTATACAAGAAAACATTGTGTTGACATGCAAAGGTGAATGCAAGCCATAGTGGCTCACTTTTGCTATCACAATGGCAATTTCTACATGGTGTTTTGTGTTTAAATGCTTATGCTGAATAATTTCATTTAAAATGATCACCCATTCTAGATTAACAACTTAAAACAAAAATTACGAAGAAATTTGCACAATTAGTTTTTTAAAAAATTCATTCATTAACAATAGTGGACTTTTGAAATAAAAAATATAGATTGGTCAATTGGTTGGATTGGTAAGAAATTCAAGAATTCATATTGAATTTCATTCAAAAAAATTTATAAGGATTAATAATGCATTGAAAAATAAATTGATGAAGTTAAATGTGATTTTTTTCATGAAACCTAAACCAAATGGTAGTTATGAACTCTTGAAAGGTCATAACTAGACCTTATTTTCAAAATTTCTATGCCTAATGGGTACGTAATTGAAAATCTAAGTGGGCTTTTATTTTTATGGATATTATGAGCTTTAATTTTAAAATTTACAAAATCATTTCACCATACCAAATAACAACATTTTTCAATATGTGTTTTCACCTAGTTTAGAGGTTTCATAATTGAATGAAATTGTACCAATAAAAACTTACACCTATGAAATTTTAGAATTAAAAACCATATCCATATGGATAATATATAAAAACATGTTAAGGACTCTTGGGAGTTTTACATTTGCCTAAAATGAACCATTATAGTTGGCATTCACCTGCAACTTCAACTTTTTGAATTAAAACTAATGTTGGGTGGGTAAATATTTGAATTTGATAGACCCATAATTATTTAACATGGTAAATACATATTTTATTTGTCTCATAATTTTTTGGTTACCTTTTTAATTGCCCCAATTAATTCAAAAATACATCAAACTTACCATTTTTTTGTTTTACTTGGTTAATAAATAGTTGAAGTTTACCTTTACCTAGGTATGCCATTTGTTTTTAAATGAATAAATAAAAGTTATATGCCAAATTCATTAAATGCGCTATAACATATATGCATTTCCATATTTTGCAATCTTGATGGATTTGTTTGAATTATGGTGACAAACTATTAAATATAATTGATTTTGTGATTATTTTTATTCATGACATTAATTATCTTGAACAATTATTTAGTCATGCATTCTTCAAACCCTTTTAGATTTGACTATAAGTTGACATTATTATTAAAAAAAATTGAACACATTTTGAATTCCATTGATTGATTTGATGATATTTTTGCTAATTTTTTGATACCTACATATTTGAAATTTCATGTGTTCATGTTTACAATGCCAATTGCATAAGGAAATGTATTTATTTTCTTTGAAATGTGCCATACTTGTGCAAATCTTTCTTTTACCCTTTATTTACCTACTTATATACACATGGTAGGTATAAAATAAATAATTTAATAATGAAATTTGAACCCCTACCCTTATCTTGCAAATATGGTAAATGTTTTTCATTTTGACACTTACCCTAATTGATTATTTTGCAATGCATTTAAACCCCACTTCTATTTTATTTGGAAATTTGTTTAACTAGGTTTTTCTTATTTTATATGTTTTTAAATTTTTTATTCACCATCACGTGGTTTTTATATTTACCCAACATTGGTTTAAGAAATTCAAATTATTTGAGTAAAAGGTGTTTGAACATTAAAAAACCTTGTTATATTATGATAAACATTATTAACTTTTGAAAATTTTGATTATTCATTTCTTTTAATGTAGATTATATAAACATGAAATTGTGAGTGAAAATTAATATTGGTTCATTCTACGTTCTTAATTGGGTTTGGATTTGGGTCTAGCTTTCAGAAATTAATTAAAAGTTTGGTTTTATGGGAGAAGTTTCACCATAAAATCAGCCTTTAGTTAAAAATTTTGTACCCCTAAGATATAAAATTGAATCTAAGATACAAAAATGGCAAGGTCAATTATATTTGACTTTGAAGTTAATTAATGATCATGGTGATCTTGACAAGGTTTACATTTCATTTCAAGTAGAGTCTAGGATCCTAAGTTTAAGTAAGGTTTATATTGTGCTTGCATAACATAATACTAGATGTAATTTATCTTGTGTTTTTTTTCTTTTCCCTAATTTGAAAGTTCAAAATTCCTAAACTCTAATGGATTAGGAGTTTTTGACGGTTGAAAACAATTGAAAAGCTTGTGTTACTGTGTTTTTTGGACTAATGTTATGCAAGTATTAAAATCAACTACAAATACTTGTTGATTATCAACTTGGGTATAATCATTTATGTGGTGGGGACAAAAAAAACTAGTTTTGGTATAAAAGTATGGTTCTTAATTTCTTTGAAAATTTCAAAAACTCACCTTTCTAATCATAAATTTTTTGTTGGTTGTTTAATGAAAAATGTTGGTTCTTTGATTTTTTGAAATGTTCATAACAAATATTTCTTTAATTTTAATTGTTCTTCAAAAGCACATAATCACTACTACAAAATGTGGGTGCAGTTCAATAGTCCCCAATCATTAGACTAGTGAATTCACTCAAAATCTAGTGAAATTATTTGGCTTATAGGGACACTTTTATTGTAATGAATTGATGATTTTTTATTTTGAAAATTTTAAATGACCATTCTTGTTCATTGTTTTCAATATCAAATAAATGCACAACATTAATTTGAAACTATATACAAATCTTCTTTTTTTATCATAGACACGTGATGAATGATGGTCTTTGTGTGTGAAATGTCGATCTTTTTTTTTGGTTATGGTGGTAAAACTTGTTAATTTCCAAGTTTATAATCCAATGTAAACCCATGGTGTGTTCTTTAACTCCTAAGAAAGAAAAGAAATGGGGTCAAAAGTTATGGGATGGACTTATGACAAACTCACAAGTAGGAAATCAAAATGTGATCAAAGTTTGCACAAACCAAAAGAAGAGGGCAATTAATGTAAGTTGGACCTAAAGTGGTGCATGGGTGAGCTATTGACAAAAAAATTCACACAATTCACCATTACTTAGACTTGGAGAAGAATCATCACCTCCTTTTTTATAGTTTACTTTATGATTAATGATAAGGCCATTTCAAAATGAAAAATTTCAACTTTGCTTAAGTTGCTTCATAATTTGCAAGTTCATAATATTTGCATACAAGTTTCAATTGAAGAGTTTTCACAAGACACTTTATAGCTTTTGAAAAGCCCTTTTCAATGGCATATTACATATTACATTCAAAATTTTATTTTTTATTTTTTGGGTTTTAATGGTCAAAAATCAAGTTACCAATTTGACTTTTGGCCTTTTTGTGGGCCATAAATTTTAACTCACAACTCTAAATAAAGAATATGAACTTACTTTTAATATCTATGCTTCAAGAAATTTTGAATGGTATATTGAAAACCCAATCTAAACTATTTTTACTACTTGATTTTTTTGTGCCAAAAATTCAGGATTCCATAAGACTTTAACTCCCAAAGTGGGAAAAGCCACTTGGGAGTGTTGGAATTCAATATGCCACACTTGTGGGAATGTGTGTGAATCTTGGGTTAATTTCATAGTTTGCTCCTTCTCTTTTGCCTTATCACTGGTTGTGAGCCCGAAATTAAAGTTATGACCAATGTGGGGTAGGTAGTTAAAAAAAAATTCAAGTTCATTTCCACAAAAAAAATTAAAATTAGAATCATTCAAGCTCAATTTTTTTCAATTTTTTATTTTAAAAAATTGTCTAGATTTCGGTTTTAAAAAACTTAATAGGGTGGACATGGGGTACAGCCAAGGGTTTGGAGATGATTGCAATCAGTATATACGATGGTTATTTGGCAAAACCCCTTGTACATTTATGACTCATAATAAAAGGTTTTTTGGATTTTTTGACAAATACCAATGTGGGTATATTTTTGAATATTTGGGGGTTCTTTGATTAACCGAAGTTATTTGGGGTTTTTTTAATAGAAATTGTGAGGTGATGTAGGTAATTTTCTAGGTGCACATTGGCAAAAAAATTTCCCAAATTTTTTTTCCATCATTTGGGTATTGATTGTGATTAAGTCGGTTGTTTAAAAATAAACAAACCATGTATTTTATTAGATGTCAAACACGATTATGAAAGTGACCTAGTTATTACACGAATACCTGTCTATGCATTTCTTTGTGGATCAATTACAAATATCATTATTAAAATTTATGTGTTGAGTGTAGAGGTGGGGGAAGGTCAATAAATTAAAAAATAATTGGGCATGGTTCAAGTCATGGGTCTTTGCCAAACTCACCTCCAATCTTTATATATATATACTTATTCAAAGACCTAGCAAGTTTTTCTGTTCAGACCTCATACCCACCCCAACACTAGTTATGACAATGATGGTTCTATCCATGTGGAGTCTTGAAAATGGGAGGGGAATTAGGAGTTTTTTTTTTTCTTAGGAATATGGTATATTAAAAGGAAATAAATGTTTTTTTAAAAAATTTAGAAGATGGTTTAAACAAAGGGGAGGTGGAACCATTTTATGACATGTGTGCATGAGGATCTTATTTTTTATGGAAAACTTGAAACCTTAACCTTCATTAGAAGAAATTTTGTATCATGCAACCATTCAATTTGCAACTATATATGCAACTAAATGTCATTTATAACTATGTTTTGTTATTTTACAACTAATCACCATCTATTTCAATCTATTATTAAGTTTTACATGCTTTTACAATGATTAAATTTTTAAGCTTTTCATTCAAGAAGGGCTTCTATGTCCAATTAGTTACAAAAATAATCACAACTTGGTTGCTTCTATGTGATGTACATATAACTTTGATATATATTAAGATGTTTACTGATATATTAGGGGTATATTTAGAAATATAATTACATTATATTTAAGGCATATCAGTATACATTTTGCGTATATTGTGGTTATGTGAGCTAAGCAAGTTGATAAGTACATAGTTAAATAGTTAGGTAGCTAGAATTACCTACTATTAGTTCATAGTAATAATTAGTAATAATTATAGTAAACTAATAATAATAGAACTTATTACTGATATGAAAATTTTATTATTAATAATTGATAACTTAATTAAATTACTTACTAAATTTATTAATTACTGAAATTTAGTATTATCCAATAGTTTAAATATATTATGTTATTACTAGTTAGTTACTTAATTAATACTAATAAATTGTTGGCTAGATAATTAATAATCATTTAATAGAATAAATTAATAGTTAAATATTAATTAAATATTTCGTTAATATATAATACTTATTAATTTATTAAACATATTATTTAATTAAGAAAAGAATAAAATAATTTAATATTAATATAACTGAACTAATTATTGATTTATTGTAATATGAAATTATTAAATATTATAAAACTTTACTGATAATAACTAATAATTATTTTTTTGTTATTTATGTAAATTAAATTATTTATTAAATATATTCATTAATTTAACTTAATATATATAATAATTTAAATTATTTATGCTGCTACTAGTTATTGACTAATTAGTAGGTGGTAATAAGCAGTAGGTGGGTTGAAAAGTGGGTAAACAATTTTTTAATGCTTAGTTAATCAATTAATTCTAGTTAATTAGTTAGTTAGTAAATTACCTATTAGATATATATTTTACAAACTTGAAAACAAAAGACAAAAGATATGAAATAAAATGTTAATTTGTTTTTCATCCATGATTAGGCCAATTTGTTGTATTAGTTACAAATGGAACCAAATTTAGTTACACCACTAGGATTTCAAAATAACCTTTGTGGTATACATAAGGGTATTAGTAAATTTTTGAAAGGCATGTGTATTTTTGTTAAGTTCTATTATGGATATAATGGGGTATGTTTCCATTGGTTTATTTATAAAGTTGTATTTAAACAAATTAACTACCTACTTACTTTTTTATTTATATGTTTACCTACTTGTTGAGCCTAGGTTACTTACCTTCCTAACATAAGCTACCTACTTATTAATTAGGTATAATTCTATTTAATTAATTGAAAATTAATAGTTCATATTTAATATTTATAATTAATATATTGATATTATTCAATATATTAGTTTTTTTGTTAGTAAATAATTATCAATTAGTTTATATTTTAATTATTATTAGTTAAGAAAAAATAATCAATATGTTATAATAATTTGATTCATTAATATTAATTATTTCGTATTTCTAATTATTTATTTGATTATTTAAGAACCATTAATGAAATATTATAAGTGATATGTCAATTAAAGAATTAATATTTATATAATATTAGTTAATTAATAGATTTTTAATGAAATTATTATTTAATATTTTATAACTAATAAATTGGTTAATTAATTAGTATTTTATTAAATTCTGAAATAATTAACTTGTTAATATTCTAGTTATTTATTTCTAAATACAAAAACTATTGAAAGAAACTGAATCAAATTAATAAATTTTTTAAGTAGTTATTATTTCAGCAATTTATTTTTCTATATATGAATTGAGAATTAAGAATTTATAACTAAATAAATTAGTTAGTTGATTATTATATAAGTATTAATTAATAATTATTTAGGTTGTTAAAACATCAATTTGTTACTTATTTACTTAGTTATTTAATTTACAAATTTGAAAAGGAGGACAAAATATATGAAATAAAAACTTTAATTGCAACCCAGTTTGCAACTATGTTTCAACTTCAAGTTTTGTGCCATATGTTTTGTCCTCCACTTCCATTTCGAGAGCCATATACTGAGGAGACTTTGTTTTACACTTTCACATTAAAAACACATGCATATATAATTAATAACAAAGTTTTGATGGTTTTGTTATTTAAAAACTTGAAAACTAGTTGTTATGAACAAAATCAAATACCCACCCTACATTATTTTGATCGTTAGATTCATTTGATATGTGAGTTGCACATGTTTGCAACATGGATTGTCATGTTTTGTTATATTTTGTGTATTAAAAAAATGTATGATTTTTTTTTTATTAATTACAGAATTCTAAAATTCATTACACTATATGTGATAGTACAGGTGAATCTAGATTTTTTTAATGAAGTGGAAATAAAGAATGGAGTTCTTTGTTTTTTCATTATTGTTTATATAAGTTCCACAACAACATACTAAAACCATTCAATCATAATATTCAACCATTGTTTTTGGAACAAAATAGTACAAGTGGTTAGGGCCCATTCTTTTTTTTAGGAGTTGTTAAAACTATAAACACTATTTAGATTTGGAGATTTTATGGTTCCAAAATTAATGCATTGATCAAATCTTATAAAGTTTTGCATTCACATATTCGTTACATATTATGTTGTTAAAAATCCAAAGTAAGAAATCATAATAACAAAAATATGAGATTAAAAAACACAAAAATTGTTTGTTGCTAGTGTTTTCAATGCTTAAGGGACTAAATTTTTTTGACATATTTATGAAAATGTTAAAATACATCTTTATACAATAATATAATGTAACATTTTTTTGGGTTAGAAGGATTTTTTAATGTGTTTTTGCTAACTTGTAAATAATGATTTGAAAAATATTTACTTTGAATGACCAAGCACGCTATGTCACATCAACTTGACTAATTAATTAAACCAATATGTATAATTTTTTTTTGAAATTGACACTTATATTCTTTAATAAAAACAATACACCCATCAACAAGCTATCAATAGTACCCCAATCAAACCAAGTTGCAAATGACACAATAGGTTTGAACCACAAACCTTTGTAGTAGTGAACAAGGGTTCATGTCCCACTAATCCATCACCCCCAAGGGCCATATTCAACCATCTTGGACGACACTTGTTTAAACCTTGGTTTTTTAACAAAGTATGGAAACGGTTAATTGTCACTTAGACATTTAGGTTCAAGGGTTTAGGTTCAAAGATGTGTAGAGATAATATAGAGGAATTTTTTTTGTTGTGTGTGGAGAGATGGTGATGTGCATGTGTCTATTGTGCAGATGGTGAAGACAAAGTTGATGGTGATGGGCATGTGTTTATTGTGCAGTTGATGTTCAAGAGTACATGGGGGGGGTGTGGAGGGAAGGGAAGGATAAAAACCCTGCAAATTGGTGCTGCTTTTGATGCTCATTTATGTTCACAAGGATTGGATTCCACAAGACCTTTGATAAATTGTTCCACTCCTAATAGCAATAAGAGCTTTGTTGGCCTAAGGCAAGGACATTGGGTTTAGATTTATTATAGAGTATAGTAACTTAAGGGATTTTGGCTCCTAAGTAATAGATCTATTTTTATATGAGAATTTTTGAAAGATGATATTTTGGCTTGTGTTGGAACTTGAGATTAGTTATAACAGAGTTATAATATCTTGAAGGATTTTGGTTTCTTTTAGAGGATTTTTTGAAGATTAGGTATATTTTTGCATGATGAAATATTTGAGTTTCCATAATTCTTCTTTTTGCCTTAAGATACTTTTTTTATTGTAAATTGCAAGGCCATAGTGTGACACACCCCTTCTTGTACTTGGTATGTAAACAAGTACCCAACCAAAAAAAAACACAAGGCTGCAAAAGCTGGCTGCCTGAACCTGTTAACAATTTGTGAAGGAGAATTGGTTTGCAGCAAAACCCCCCTTTGACCAGAGTGAACCAGGACACAACCAGGGATGGATGGTGGGTTCCAGGCTCTAGTACCCTATCTCACCATGGTGGTCAGCTCTGTTGCTGTTTTTCACTACCTACCTAATACCTACTAACAACCCATTAGCCCTTAACTATGTATTAACTATTTACTACATTCATCTAAGTACTAGTAGTAACCACCTTTTGTCTTACCTACCTACCTACCTTGAACCCTATTTTTCACAAGATAGGTTAGTAAGGTGGGTGAGGTTCTTAGTTCTTACCCTAGTGCAAAGCATTTACCTACATGCATCTTCTTGCCTTCTAAGTACCTACTAGTCAGCTATTTTGTCCTACCTATCTAGAGAGAACCCCATGTTGGGGTGGGGGTGGGTGGGGGTGGGTGGGGAGATGTACCCCCTTTCACACTGATAACTACCTAATTGGCCCCAAGGTGAAATCCAAAGTCAATTCTGTCTTCCCCTGCACTCTTGGCTGGCTAGAGAAACTTAACTGAAGCTTGCCTGACTCTCTAGTACAACAAGGGGTGTGTCACAGTGTGGCCTTGCCATTTAATATGAAAAAGTATATTAAGGCAAAAGAAGAATTATGCAAATTCAAATATTTCATCATCCAAAAATATAATCTTTCAAAAAATCCTCTAAAAGAAACCAAAGTCCTTCAAGATATTATTATAACTCTATTATAACTAATCTCAAGTTTCAACACAAGCCAAAATATATCCTCATATAAAAATAGACCTATTATTATTATTATTATTATTATTATTACCTAGGGGCCTATAAAAATCCCTTAAGCTACTATACTCTATAATGAATCTAAACACAATATCCTTAAGGGCCTTGGTATGTAGGCAAGGCCGACAAAAACAATTTGATGTAGGGTGGTAGTACAGCCCATCTGAGACCAACCACACATTTAAAATTGCTTCCACTTACACCCCCCCCCCAAAAAAACTCAGCCAAATTTTGCACGGTAACATCATTATAAGACAATGATTTTATTTAAACACATGTTTTCAACAAATTCTTGCCAATTTTGTCAAATTAATTTTTTTCTATAACAATTAAGTGAAAGAGCTAAACTTCTATCCCTTGACAAAACTTATATATCTTACTAGTTAAACTTCTATCTTTTGGCTAAACCTATATTTCTTCTTGGCTAAACTTCCATTTCTTCACAAAACTTATATTTCTTACTAGTTAAACTTCTATTTAATTCCTATTTCAAAAATTAACTAAAAGAGGAAATACATTTTTCAATAATGCCACTTTAATTACTAGTAAAACATTCATTTATTAGCAAAACCTATCTACCCACATGTCATCATACCTACATGTACACTTGCAAATTGTGGATTTCGATTGCAAAAATTATGATGAAAAATGTGAGTATTGCAAAGGAGTTATAACATTTATTTGTAGTTTGATTCAAATTTGTGATGACGATAAACCACTAACCCCAAATGTGGGTATTGCAATCATGGGAATTATTTTTGGCGGTGGTCCTTTACCTCCACTTTGGACCATTTAATGCAAGATGTAGTTAATTTATTAAGGAATAGGCTTGATAAATTTAGAGTTAAAAAGACATCAAACATTTATGAATATTTGCACAATTTTTAATACTAATCAAATTCAATCCTCGGTTGGATTTTGGGGGGAAACTTGGCCAAATTTTCACATACAAATACTTTCAATAAAACTCAATTTATCTCTTTTGAAGGTGAATGAAGAAGGTTTCAAGTTGGGCCTTCAAATTGAAATGACCACACTAAAAGTAAGAGAATAAACTTTTATTTCATTCAATTTATTTTTATTTTTATTGTGTTTCAATTTGAATTCATCACTCATTCCTAGAAAATTATTTGTTATGGCATTTGTATATTTTGTATATAGTTATTTTAAAAAAGGATTATACATATATATTATGGGGTAATTAGTTTTAAATTGTAAGGTTAATGTTTCCATTCATTATAATTTTTAGTTGATTAACTTTAAAATTCAAAACATAATTGTTATAAATCTTTTTTCTATTCCATTTGTAAATGTTTGTATAATCATAAGGTTGAGAACATTTACCGTTAAGATTATTTAGGGTTTTAGGTTTAAAGGTTTCATGAAATGTATGTTGATTTATTTAGGTTGTGTTTTCAAATCAAGTTATATGTCCTCTTGAACGTGACATCATCTTTTAACATCAATGGTATGATATTTTTTCTTAATCATTTTTAATTTTTTTATTATTTTGTTTATAGTTTAGGGAAATCAATATACTTGGATGGTTTTAACATAGTCATCAAATTCTAGTAAGAATGTTCCATGTTTGATATATGGATTTAACATTTTGGCCTCCCATAGATAATGTGGATTTAGGGTCATAATGCCAATTTACATTTGCCACCCACATACAATGTGCATTTAAAATTTTTCCTACAAATATTGCATTTCCTTCTCCCATATATAGTGTGGATTAGGGTCATAATGTGGGTATTGCACTTTGCCCCCACATACAATGTGCATCCATAAATTGTTGTGGAGGTATTGCATTTCTTTTTCCCATTTTCAATGTGGATTAAGGTCATAATGTGAGTATTACACTTTGGATAATTAGGGCTTAGGGTTAATTTTAGGTGTTTAATTGTTATCTATTATTTGAATAAAATGCCAAATACTTTTTTTCTAATATTATTACTAATGTGAATAATATTCAAATTACAATTCTATGATATTTTAATACATTGAATCAATATTAATACAATGCAAATGTAAGGTTTGTTTGGATTTTTTAGTGTGGATTAAAGGTTTAGGATTTAATTTAATAATTTTTTAAATGTAATAGTATTATTTATATTGTTAATATAAAATTTCAATGTCTTTTTTGTCTTAAATTAGACTTTTATTTTATAATTTTATTTAAATATTCAATGAAATAATTAAAACAGTGTGAAATTTATTGTGGTATTCATTTGAATGTTAATTTAATACAATTCAACAGTACTCTCAATTAATATAATAAAAAAATAGTGAACGTGATCTAAACCAAGACTTTTAATTTATTTTTTTTCAATTTTTTCATGTTCAAGTGGTGATGAACCACAAGAGGATTTAGCCAATTTTAGGAATCCCATACCATTTTGGCCAACCATTAAATTTTATGAACTAAATATGAAAATTCTATAAATGTGTCTATTTGTTTGAATAAGGTGTATGCCAATAGTCATTTGAACCATATTATTTAGGATTACTTTTTTATTAAAAAAAAAATCTTGATCACAAAAAAAATTTAAAATTCAATATTAATATAATTAAAAGTAACATTTGAATTAATGAGGTATTTAAAGTTTGATGATATTATTTAGTTCTTGAATTATGGACTTGCAATATTGATATGTAATTTAAGGATTGAATATTTATTATTAGGTTTTGCCCTATAATAATTGAAAATATTTAAAACATTATAATTATGATATAAACATAATATATTATCAAGTTTTTTATGCTTATATTTTAGATATATTTCTAATTGGATGAAGGTATTGCATTTGGTAGAAAATATGTTTGTAAGTAATTTAGATGATGATTTTTTACAATACTTGCATAATCCAAACCTATTAAATAAAAGGCCACTTTTGGTGAGGTCACATAATATAGATTTATGTAAATATTGTAGTAAGCTTACTATGGTAGTATTACATTGTAAAAATAATGATGAAATTACCTTTGTGACCACCCTAATAGTGATTGCAAAATGTCAACGATAAAGGTATTGTGAGTTAGTTTAGGGTTTAGATTGGGGAATTCCCATAATCAATGTTTGCACTTGAAGATTAACGTATTGTTAGTTGGTTTAGGGTTCTTTTTAGGGATACCTTTTTGTTAATTATATGCAGGTATTACATATGGTTATTAATTTTAGATGATAGGGGATTAAGTTTTTGTGATATTTGCATGATTAAAACCTATTAACTACAAGGGGGCTTTTGGTGAAGTTACATAATAGAAATTTATGTAAATTACATAATGCAATTTGGGGTTGGGGAATGCATTTGGAATATGACATAAGATGATGGTAAGGTATTGTAAATTGGGATTGCCAAAATAGAAATGGGTAGAAAGTTACAAAATTTTGTGTAAAGTGAACATGGTACAAAATGTTGGTGAAATACCACAAACTTTCATTGCAAGCTAGGTTAAAATGGCCTAACACTATACCCTAATGTGTACCCTCACTTGAAGAAGAGTTCAAAACAATGCCCATGTTTCTTTGATAAGTTGTCGTAATTTCTACAACTATTGTTGCATGGTGATGGGTGAAGAGTTATCGATGTTGAAAGGTGAGTTAGATCGCATCCACCACAAAAGCCTTCTTTATGGTATTTCGAAGCCTACGGACAAAAAAACAAATTAGTTTCATGATTCAAATGCACAATGGAAAAGAATGTAAATTTATTAACCGTGAATCATCTCCGATTCATGGTACTTGCACACAACTTACATCTTTTTCTCTTTCTTGCCCTTGGTAGATTCCAAATTTCAATTTTGAGCATCCCATGCAAGTCAAAAAGGCTTTGCATAACCAACCTTACTCATTTAGATGTTTTCAACAAGGTCATCATCTTTTTCAATTTGTGAGAAGACATTACGAAGGATGAACCCCACACCCCAGTTAGGTATGTTGATGGTACCTAACAATTTGTTGAAGGTGAACTTTACCAATAAAGGTTGACGGACCTTTTCAAGGCCTTGAACTTCAAGTTGAAGTTGATCCCATTCAACTTTAGCTTTCTTCTTCGTTCGATCAATTGCCTTTTTTTCATTTCATGTTTGTCATGCTTGTGGGTTGTTCAAAATTTGAGCATTCATGGCATGGTGGTTTTGTTGCCTTAGTCCACCAACACAAGTAGAAGGACAACCATATTTACCTACCTACATGTGAAGACTATGTTTGTTGTCCAAATGTTGGCGAAACAACCATTTAGTCATGTAATTATCGGTGCATCCATTGAACTTGTAAATCCACCTTAACCCTTCATGGACTTAATATACATCTTCCATGGCATGATTTGGTGGTATTTCTCCATGATCACTTTCATGCAAAGCCACTTCAACCCCTACAAAATTTAAATTAGACCAACAAGTTTGCATTATGAAGGTATTACAATCAAAGCAACCCTAAACCCTAGACACGATGAAAGTATTGCAATCAAAATTTATATATGAGTGTATAAGTATTGTTCAAGAAAATTTTGGCCAAAAAAAACCCACCCCCATTTTTGCATGGAGAGTGAAGATGGGATTAACAAATTGCAACACATTCAAAATATTGATGACATACCTTGAGGAGGTGAACTTGTGTATAATACAATTACTTGTTTTTCAATTATAATTGGTGCCTTGGCCTTGGTTGCCTTTTGTGCACGCTTTTTTGGAGGTGTTTTTTTGAAAAGAAACAACCATCTATTAACCAAAAAAAAGAACAAACTATTTATTTATTTTTCTTTTGATGCAACATGCAATATTAGATGGAGTTTTTGTTAATTTTACTTAAAAGCTTAAGGTTTTAATATTTTTTAAAAATTCATTAATTTTATATTATAATTAATAATATATTATAATTAAAAAATTATACATGATTTTTATCATTCTTAATTGCATAGTTAATATAGTTAACTATATAGAATATATTTTTATTATTAGTATTATTACTTGGTATATTAACTAATTAGTTATATTAATTAATTTAAAATGAAAATTTATATTTAAAATTATATTAAATTTTTTTTACAAATTGACACATGTCTTTTTCATAGTTAAAAAAAAACATTAGAAGATAATGATGAGCTTGGTTCATCATTGTTTTTTGTAATGTACCAACAAAAGAAAAACATGATGATGATGATTATTGTCATTTTCTTTTAGAGCAGGGTCATAAGGAAAAAAAAAAAGATGACAACAAATTCTTGTCTTCTTCTTTTTGAGCACCAATAAACGAAAAAGAAGAAGAAGATGACAATGACATGCATGGTTGTCATCATTTTTTACGAGCTCCCAAGCTCATTAATGGACTCAAATGTGAATCCAAACTGAAAACACTGGAAAAGCAAAGAATTGGGGCACGCTCCCTGGCTCGTAACACTTTGAGGGGGGTAGAGGGGCATGCTGGAGCTCTGTGATGGGACTAGGGAGAGTGAGAAACATTATCTACTCACACGGACCTACACAAAACCAACACGAGGTGGTTAGTGCATAGTTGGAGCACTTTTGGTGCTAGGAAGAACCACGGGCAATTCGGACTCACAAAAGTCAGCATAGCCTAGACTTGGGGGAAGCCACCACCTTCCCCCCTTATACTATATTTTGTGCCTTTCCACGAGACCCACATCCCAAGTGGGAGTCCTGAAATTGCCAAAATTAGGATTCTTGCGACTTCAGGGCCCCATAACTTTACGTGCAGACCTCTGATTGAGATAAGGTTTAAAACAAAGTTATAGCCTTTGTCGAGAGTTTTCCAATGGTATGTCGCATGCCACCTACACAAAAGGAAATCGGGTCGATTCTTGACTTTTATGACTTTTAATGGTCAGGAATCAAATTGCTAATTTGATTCCCGACCCTTCTTTTGGCCATAACTTGTGTTTCAGATGTCCAAATGAGTGATGCGAGCCCATTTTAGACATCTACATTTCAATAACTTTGCAATGGTATAAAGAACTTTTCGAGCCATTGGGTTTTGACCCTTGGAATCGTTCTTTGAACATTCGGGAATCCACCAAGACTCTAACTCCCAAAATGGAAGCTCCTTTGCGAATGTGAGGGTTCATTCCTTCACACTTTCCTTTTGTTGCGGACGGCAACTCACACAAGACTTGGAATAACACTCTAAACTCCAAAACTAGAACTAGTAACACTAGAAGCGAGAAAGCTAGAAGAGCAAGTACAACTGGCGTTGATGAGAGTGAGGGAGAATGTCTCGAGGCTCTCTATTCATACTGTTAAGACGTTATTGGGAAACTCTAAAGTTGGAAAGTTGGCACCGCCTCCAAGTTCAGAAAAGTCCGCACTGTCATTGTTATTATCACGTCCGCGACATTTAGGGATAAGTCCGCATCGTCTCCCAGTTGGGAAAAGTCCGCACCGCCTCCCAGTTGGCAAAAGTTCGCACCGTCACTGTCCATCACCGTCACGTCCGTGACATCACCCCCCTTCAAGCGACGAGTTCCCACGAGTTGTTTTATTTATCTTATCAAAAACAAAAACAAAAATCTATTACAAGAAGTCCATGGTTGCAGCCTGATTTGGTGCTGGTGTTGATCCAGACGTGTTGGATTCAAATATCTTTGGCACTCGATTTTGTTGGGTATTGACGATGATTTTTTTTGATCATTTTGGGAGCGTTAGCAAGATTAGCAGCCGGTTCCCAAGTTCGCTCGCTTACTTCATAGCCTTGCCAATGTACAAGATATTCTAATCTCCTTCGATTGATGCGGGAATCAATGATCTTAGAAACTTCAAATTCTTCTTCTCCGTTGATCTCGATTGGTGGCGGAGGTGCTAGCAACCGTCTTGGAATAGTCGATTCTCTATACGGTTCAAGCAAGGAAACATGAAACACTGGATGAATTTTCATAAATGATGGCAGGTCCAACCTGTATGCTGCCTCATTGACCTGCTTATTCACGTGAAAAGGTCCAAGATGATGATAGTCAAGTTTGTCGCTTGGCGGCGAGTCTTCAAATTGCGACGTAAAAGCCAGACTTTATCTCTAACTGAAATGTTTGGATTTTGCTTTCAAGATTTGTCTGCATTTCTCTTCTGCCGTTCTTGAGCTTCTACAAGCCTTGCCTTCATGTCTTTGTGGATTTCCAAAAGTCTGGTGACCAGATCTTGCGCAACCGGATTCTTTGCCAAACTCAAGTTCAAAGAGTCAAATCGTGGATGATGTCCATAGTTTGCAAAGAACGGAGTTTGGTGGATGGACTCCTGAAATGTATTGTTATAGGCAAACTCTGCGATTGGAAGTAGATCCACCCAATCGTCTTGATGGTAGTTGATGAAGCACCTCAAATACTGCTCCAATACTTAATTCACTCGTTCGGTTTGTCCATCTGTCTGAGGATGATACGTCGATGATAAATTGATCTTCACTTGTAAGATTTTGAACAAGGATCGCCAGAACTTGGACGTGAACTATGTATTACGATCAGAGATGATGTCGTCGGGAAGTCCATGATATTTGTACACATTCTCCAAGAAAAGTCGTGCCGTTGCTTTACTTGTGATAGTCTTGTTGCAAGGCACGAAGTGTGCCATCTTTGTCAAGCGGTCCACCACAACAAAAACTGAATCAAAAGATTTGGACTTTGGAAGGTCCACAATGAAGTCTATGGATATGGATGTCCATGGGGTTTC
>Ga0116227_10002465_pt1 | contig 42057 bp, 24 predicted proteins | sample S1TSphgellanicum_FD_89693 | JGI IMG/M metagenome (GOLD analysis project Ga0116227, IMG submission 89693) | Host-associated microbial communities from peat moss isolated from Minnesota, USA - S1T2_Fb - Sphagnum magellanicum MG | ecosystem: Host-associated > Plants > Peat moss > Unclassified... | reverse complement strand
TATGGTATTGTCGTAGGCTGGGTGGTGGTGTTGGATGGTGGGGGTGTTGGGGAGTGGGGGGGTGGTGTGTGGGTGGGGGGGGGGGGGGGGGGGGGGGGGGGGGTCAATTTTGTAGTATTGCCAAAGTGGCAATGATCCATAGCAAAGCAATGAAAATTTAGCCAAATATGGCTACGGGCTAAACATGAACGTAAAATTTTCAAAACGTGTTTCTATATTTCGGCTACACATAATTTAATCATGTATAGAAATCTAGTGACTTTTCTTCAATTTTATTGAGCACTTATTTTTGGGTATTGAAAGTCTCTAAAAGCACTTATTTTAGGACTTCAAATTTGTAATATAGTTTTTTTTTTGGGCTATATATAGCCAGCCAAAAAAAACAGGGTTGACGAGCACGGTGGGTGTCGGGGAGCTGTGCGCACAATCGATCGTGAGAGAGAAAGAAGGAACTGAATTCAACGGGAGTTGCGTGTTTTTCTCAACGCTTTTCATGTTGCATTTGTTTCCAAGAAAGGAGTAATTTTGAACTAGAGTTTAGTTAAACGCGTTTTTGTTTGAAAGATTTGAGTTTAAAGGCAGAGAGAGATCTGTTGCTCCAGTTTGTGAACCGAAACGCTTTAGAGGACGGACGAGAATTCCTGCTAGACAAAGCTTGAACTGCTTGCTGTTGCTGGGAATCGATCTGCGGTGAATTTTTTTGTTCGGGGTTTCCGGTGTGGGGACGGCGAGGAACAAGAAGGAGAGGTGCTTGACAATCGACAGGAGTTATTGAACTGGAAGGTTTTGAAGAGAAAACAGGAAGGGAGAATTGCTGGGAGGGATTGCGAGGATCTAGCAAATGACGCGGGCGGCTGTGGTGCCGCCAATGTCCCTGTGGCCGCGAACTTTGCGTAGAAACGCTAAGGCTGCCGAGGGGAAAAGGAAGAAGAAGTCTAGTAGAAAAGAGAATCCATATGCTTCCACTGGTTTGGAGACTTTCGCAGTTGTTGTTACGGAGCTACAAGCGAAGAAGACGCAGCTGCGACTGGCAGGGACTACTGGCGTGGTGGAGAAAACAATTTCCGAGCTCTCCAGTAAAGCTCCGGAATCTGACAAGAACGAAGAAGGCAAGGTTATGGACATGGAGGACGTTGCAAGAGGAGCAGGAGGAGGGAATCGACAGGAAGATTGTGCACAGGAAGAAGCAGCAGCGACAGGATGTGTTCATCGGGAAGCTGAAGGGGGAATCCTTGAGCTTCCATGGAAGATGAAAGCGGCGAGCAAGAAGAGGAGGGGGGGATTGACATGTGTGCGAAGCAAGACAGCTTCTAAGGCTCCTAGTGCAATGCTGGTAGCGGTAGGAACTTTCTTGGCATCCAAGAGAGCTGAGTTTGGGAAAGGAATTGCGGATGCCATGACCTTCAGCATCGTTATCCGAAAATGGCGTAATGGAAAGCTGTACGCCAGATTCATCTTCTCTGCCATGGCCAGCTACTTCCTCGGCCATCTGCAGCATTCTTATCTTTTTTTCCAGCAGTCTCCCAAGCATCTGACTTTCGGTTCTCCTCCCGGACTCCGGATCAAGCTCCAGGATGAACAACCAAAAAAGCTTGGAAGCGCTGCTGCCATGGAGCAGCAGGAGCAGGAACAGAAGAGCTCAAGCTTTGAGTTTCCGATTCTTCTTCCGGGTTCTTCCTCCTCTCCTCCTCCGTCTCCAATTCGTCTCGGGCCTGCTGCTACCGAGATGAAATCTCCAAGGACGCCTCCCGTCTCCTCCCCAAAGACTTCTTCAAAAGCTAGCAGCAACGCTAGTCCGAGGAACGACCTCGGGAGGAAACTACTTTCTTGGAGATCGAAGTTCAGACATATGAAATCCTTCCATTTGAGCAAAGGTGCAGTGGAATCTCTACCTGATCTGTCTCCAACCGTAAAGACGGAGAATTCGGATTCAGATGCTGCGACCTCACAGCGCGATGCAGCAGCAGCTTCGAGTCCCAAGAAATCTGGCAACAGATTCTCTTTCTCAAGAAAACCTAAAGCAAGCTCTGAATTCCCCAAGGTTGCAGAGAATAGCTCGTCACATAGGAACTCCAAGAGGTCAGGAAGAGCAGCAATCATGTCCAATGCTCAAACAACAAATGAGGTACAGAGCTTCACAACCATGGCTTGTGCATCATCAGGGTTAAGGAATATCAAAACCAGTTTTCAACCGACAACAGCAACCATTGGAGACAGGAAAGAGATGTTGAAGATGTGTTCATCATCGTCAGTTTCTTCTTCTTCATCTTTGGAAAGGGGAGGAGGAGAGATGTGGCTACTTTGTGGTATTCTTATTGCTCTGCTGTTTCTCCTCATGGGGCAAGTACCAGCCATTTTGGTGACGTCTGTCTTCTTCTTGGTTCTTTCACAGCTCCAGAAATGGAGGTCTAGCAGAGTCGGACAGGCAGGACGAGATCAGAAGGATGTGACAAGGCGCACACTGGAAGAAGCCTCAAGAAAGCTTCACATTCCTTCGATTCCAGGGAGTCCTGTGAGGAGTCCTCCTCCTCCTCGAGCAGACATTAACTCAACAGAGTATCGCAAGCGGATCATCATTGAGGGTTTGCTGGAGAGAAATCGAAAAGGCAACAGTTAAGATTGAATTCTCCAAATATCTTGTGCAATCAAGATTTTTGCTCGGCTGAGGTCTAGTGTCTGAGGACAGGGATGTGATCAGAAGAATGTGACAAGACATGCACAGGAAGCAGTTTCAAGAAAGCTTCACATTCCTTCCTTCCGTTCTAGGGAGTGCTGTGCGTTCCTCCTCGAGCTGACATTAACTCAATTGAGTACTGCAAGAGGATCATGGAGGGTTTCCTGAAAGAGAGAAATCAAAAAGATGGCAGTTCAGATTCAATCCTCCAAATCTCAAGTGTGCAAGATGTTTTGGCAATCTGCTGATTGCCTGCGGGAGAGGGGCACTTGATGACTCTCAGCAGATCTCGAAAAAACCCTTTCACTATTTTTCAGAGTTTACCCCATCATTGAATCTGGAGGAAACAAAATTCCTTGTCACAAACAAATTTGTATACAACAAGCGTGCGACACCCAACAGCAATTTCCCACGTGATTCCAAATTCTTAAATTTAACAGATACAGATCCTTTCTGCAAATTTTTGTACATAAAAATGTGCCAACTTTTGCCTTTCTCAAGTGCAAAGCCATGGAAGATGATGGTGAACATTTTGTGATACATTCCTGAGTTGACTGCGGTGGAAGTGACAAGGTCAATCCTGGCCTTCTCTTCAAGGTGGAGGTTTTCTTTTATGCATCCAACTTATGGGTGTGAGTTTTAAGCTGTGCCAGTCAGTTGCTCCTCTCTGTAAAGGGTCAGATGATCAACTAAGGCAAAATAGAAAATCCTAAAAAGTATACATGTATGTAGATTCTTTTTGGGTGTGAAATTGCACAAAATAACGACCCATTTGTAGTTACAGAAATTAGCTTCCATAGTAATGATGCACCCTGCAAATTGGTGGTGACAATGCTTGTACACAAGAAATTTGTTTCACAAGAGAAGTAGTGAGCTGAATCCAAACCACTTTTCCTTCCTTCATTTTTTGCTCTGAATAAATATTATCAAATTGATTTGTCTTTGTTAATTGTGGATACATTGGTGTGAGATAAAATTGCTGTCACAAGTAAATATATAGGAAGAGAGCAGGAATGCACAATTGCACAAAATAGTTACAAATAAGTAGATGACTTTCTCTCTGAAGAAATGATGAGAGGATTGAGCTGCAATGTCAACTACTGGAACTTAGTGTAACATCATCAGCTGAGGAACTCTACCTACAGGGACAACTTCAATAGTTTGTTCATATTATCACTCTAGCAAGTTCAAATTTCTTGCATGACTTCGCATCCAGAATGCATCAGATGTTTAAAGGAAGTCAAAGCAAAGCCTCCCTCATTTAGTAGTTCACTAACATGAAGAGCTAAGGGATATGTCAAAGACTTTAAAAAAAACCTTTCATTGTCCATTTTGTAACTCAAAATTACCACCCATACCATGTAGGACAATCTTTTAAGATTCAACATTATTTTTTAATGTGCTCTTGCAACATGTTATATTCAAACCATGATTCTACCTATCATGCAATGTTAATGAATCATTTTAGCACAATAAAAGCTTATTAAACAATGTATAGGTATTACAACAGTTTTGACATATAATATGGGGACACAACTGTCCTCAAACAAGAGATCATGACACCATTTCACCATATCCCCTCATTGTCCCTTTGGTAGCAATTTTTCTTTTTGGACATTGATGGTTGTTTCAAATTGGGTAGGCCCTAACATGCCCTGGGCATGGGCATTACCCAACAAAAAAACATGAGTAAAATATATTCTTTTAATTTTTTTCCTGTGGATATCATGGAAGAAAAAAAAGAGGGGGGTTTGAAAAACAAAATGCCTGGCCATTTTGCAGAGGAAAAATTATGTTTTCTAAGGTGCCCTCTAGAAACACTAGAAATTTTCTATTGGTGCTTTACCACAAGGTCAAGCCCAAATCAACTACTAGAACCCCATGGTTGATGAAAAAAACTTTAGATTAATCCAAGATTATATAGTGTCAATTCAGAAATCTTATAACTAAATATTATTCATACTTTCTCTAAAACATCCGAATATTATGATTCCAATTGCATTAGTTCCTACTTTCATTATTTATACCTATGTTTTATATATTGTAAGGAGATAATGGAGTAAATTAGCTAAATTATTATTCTTAAACATCTACAATGTCAAAGATTATACTATAATATGTGAAATCATTTTACATGAGAAATAGTTTTATAAAGGCGAAGATTTTACCATTTTTAATGTACAAATAAATGAAAAGTGTGAATTTTTGTTTAATCGTTTAATTTTTTTTGTGGAATGTATTCTAATAGTTAAATTAAATTTTAAGTTTAAAAATCATTTTTTTCCCTCTTATTTTCCCATATGGTTCACAATACTTCATCATTATTTATTTCAATCCCAAATTTGACTTTAATATAGATAACATGGGCATGAAAGAACACATGTTAATTTTCCTTGTCATAACCATGTAACAATGTTTATTCTTAGTGAAAAAAAAATTTAAACCCAAAAAATCTCATAAATTCGCCCATATTTGAACTACCCAATGGACTAGATCTCCTTATTAGTTACTTGAATGGTTAAAGATAACCAACAATAGTTAAATCTTTGGAATTTTCATAGCAAACAATGCAAATGTCATGCCACCATATCACCTTCAATCACCTGGCCGCTCTAGGATGTCATTTTCAATACACAACATCGAGAATATTTATTTTCTAGCATTTGGCAACTTATTGTTTCTTTATTCCATAACTAGCTCCATTGCTCTTTTCTATAAGCAATTCACCTACATCCTCTTTCAACTTTCATGAAATTGTCAACTCTACATGTTGCCTTTTACAAGCAATTCACCAACTTCATTACCTGTAACTTTTCTTTAAGATGAGTGATGGCTAGGCCTTTAATTGTTGGGCCAATGGGCACTAGGATTTGAGATAGTTGCAAGTTGCAACAATGCAAGCTACATTATTATAATTTATATTCCTTCGACAATTGAACTTTAATTCTATGAGGTCATTGATTCATTGGTGTGCACATTACACAAGTTTTTAGCCAATATGTTTATGGCTTCCCTAAGCTGGTGAATTTGTAATTTGCTTTGTGTTTTTGAGATTGCAATTTTTTTTTTGAACTTTTGTGCTTTGGGATTGCAATTCGTGCTTGCAATTTGTGTGTGATTTCCTGATTCCTTTGTATTTAATTGCAATTGTGTCTATTGATTGTAGTGTGGCATCTTTTGATTGTTCACATCAACTATTTTTTTGGCTTTCAATATTGAGCAATTGTGCATCATGTTTAGGTAGTGTTTGTTGTTGTCAATTACACATGCCATGACCCCTTGTTCTTGTCATCAAACTCTATTGTTTGTTGCTGATTGCCTATGTGCCATTGTTAGTGTCGGTTGTTAGTTTTGTTAATGCTCATGTGACATTGTTTGTAACTCTTGAGTTTTAAGAATTTCCAATTGATGACCACACAATCCTCCATTGAAAATATCTCCTAACTTTTGCTACATGTATTTTTTTAATGATAGGGTACCATTGCAAGACCTTCCCAATGTTGACAATCAATCCCAAGGTGTGTTGCCTAACCTTAATGTCCTTAGTGTTGGCTTGAATGAAACTTCCAATTATTGCCAAATTGTATTGCATCATCTCGTAGTAATGCTCTTTAAATTACAAATTAACAAGTTGCAAAATTCAACATTGAAAACAAGCCTAATATGATTCACATTAAAAAATTCAAGATGCATGAAAAACCAAATATACATGGGCAATATTTATTGCTGGAGATGATGGCTTAATTCGTGTTTTAAGGTGTAAAGTGTGTTCCAACATTGAAAAAAAGGAAAAGTTGATTGTTCCTAAGCTTGACAACTTTCCAAAGATGTTGGAAAAAACAAGGTGAAGATCATAACAAAGGGTGTGTAAGAAAGTATGTTTTTCTTTTTTTAAGATTGTCATCATGATAAGAATAAGGTTATCTATCATGATAAGAATAAGGTTATCTAAATGCACATATGGCAAGGGAGATTGTTTTGCATCTAATTATAATGGTGCATGTACACACAATATAATTAGATTGTATCATCAAAGCTTTTATCACATGCACTACATTGAACAAGGAAGACATGGCCAAGAGACTTGTCTTTTGGAGTTGAGGGGGTGGTGTGTTTCAAAGCATACACTGATGTGATGGTGCAATTTTTTTTTAAAAGTATGCATCCCACTTGCATGGGGTGCATTGTGTGGTCTATTGCACGAATTTGATGATGTAAACCTTGAGCCATTTGTCCTTTATTTCAAAGCTAAAAGGTCTACTCCAACAACTATATGCATATTTTTCCCATCGCCTTATTCATCACCACAAATTCTAGAAGTTGGTAAAATTAATGGAAACAAAAGGGAACAAGATTTTGATGAGTGTGTGCACTTGGTAAATTAGTATCTTTGCTCCAACAGAATTGGTGATGGAGGAATATTACACATTATTGTTGAAAAGGGGGCTTGATGCACTAACAACAACTAAGGTTGTTGCTAATTTGGAGCACTTTGGTGGATGTGGAAGTCTTGTTAAGTTTGTCATATGTGTTTCCATTCTTGGAAGTTGTGCACATCCTTATTAAATTTAGTTAGATGTGAGGTGTCTTTGTGTGTGATTCATTGTTGCTAGGTGGATGCTTATACCAATGTTGATAGGTTTTGGGATATAGGTAGGTTCAAGTCCAAGTTGTAGGTAATGTTTTAAGGTCTTTAAACTAAAGGTTCCAAAATTTTTTGGAATTCCCATTAAAAGATAATTAATCAATTGATCTCTTTTTTAAATTTAATTGGAATGTGAACTAGGGGTGTTGCCCTATTTTAAACAAGTTCAAGTTATCTAAATAGATGAATACATTTTAATTTTAAATAATATAAACTTGAAAAAATACATTTTAAGCAAGTTTTTGGATTTAACTAGTTTTTCATAATTAATATTACATAATCTTTAGATCTTCAATATGTGTACTAGTTGAACAAACTAATACTACACCATTTTATTTTGTTTAAATGGGTGTAATAGAGATGGAATTAGATTTAGTTTTAAACCAAAACCAATTATAAAATCTTTGTGAAAATGATCAAAACTAAAGGTTTTAAAAATTCAAAAAACTAATTTCAAGACTGTATTAAAGGTTTCATAATTTTTATAAAAAAATTAGAACGAGGACCAAAAGTTCATTTCAAAATCAAGAACCAAACAACACAAGTTTATATTTTGTATTTTAACCCAACCATGGCTTTTCAAGTGCCATGTGTTCCACAACTTCAATTCTTTGGTGGAGGTCAAACACAAGGGCATCCTGATGAAGTGAATCGTGGATCCAACCATAAGGATTTGATCACTTGGCTTTTGATTGTTAGGTGTGGGTTTGCTTGAGTGTTCTAAAAATGGACATGTATTGTGGTATTAAAAAATATCCCAAAAATATTTTTAAATACCAAAATCATGGTTATTTTGCGTATGACCATTGATAAATTATATTATTACAATTGTTGTTTGTTTAACTCCAAAATATATATAAAGGTACAATGAGGTGATGGCATCCAATGCATATAAAAACTTCAAATATTTTGTTATGAAAACAAAAAATGTGACATTTCATCACATTCCTGACACCTTGGAAGCCCCTAGGCTCCTTGTTGTATGTAAATTGGCCAATAAACTACTTATAAGGTGTATTTATTAAATCATCTTATGAAATTATACTAGTTGATCCTAGTTGGATGAAACCCTTTCAAAGTTTTCATTTCCAAACACAATGTCCAATACTTGTGAACAAATATTTCCTCTTCACAAATGTAAATCAACAACACCACTTCAATTAAATTCCATGAAAATCTATTGGTATGCCCTTGACCTTCTTGCTTTAGATTACAATATTGTAATTTTGAATTCCTTTTTTCCATGTGGTTGCTAGTTGTTCACATGCTCATTACATTCCAACCCAAAAATAAAATTATAGTGTTTTTTAATTAATACTTAAGCAAATCAACACCTTATTCAAGGCAACACATTTAAACTAGGCGCAAAGATTTGGTCACTGATGGTTTGTCTTGGGTGACTATGAGAGTGTTTTGAAATGTAATTATTTTTGCGAAACAACAATGTTGCAATGTTATAGTGGCCCTTGTGGATGAATTGGGGACAAAGTTCCTTGCACCCAAATTATGATAGGTGCCTAGAGGATAGATTATTTTCAATATTGGCTTCAAGAAGATGTTGAAACATCATTCTCCAAACACTTCAAGGTTGATTAACGTGGTGGAAATGCTAGCGTTATTGGATTCACAAGACTTTGATATGCAAGCCAATCTATTCAAGATCATCATGAAAAACAATGCAAAATATTCATTGATGGGAATTGCATGATTTGAACCTTATAACAAAATTGTGATGGATTTGATTTCATCCCATATTTTGATTTTAAAAATTCTAAAGTATATTATCAAGGCAATAAAAATTGTTGTTTAGGTGATTGGAAGTGTGGAAGATGAAAAATGATTTTGTACATTGTCTTTCATGAAAGGTAAGTTACATAATATGCTTAATCATCATCTATATTTAGTAGTGTGCATGTTTGTTTGAAAGTCCTTCACACTAGAAAGCTTCTTTTAACCATTATTGCTCAAAAAAAGGCCAAGAAACAATTTGGTTTATACCATGTGAAAGTTTATGTTTTAGGTTTTTTGTGATTGTAAGTGACATGTGTTACTTACATCAATTTTCAAAGCAACAAGTTATTGTTATTTTGATTATGTTCAACTTGGCGTACATTAAAATCACATTAGTTAACTAATGTGGAATGTGCCATTGGTGTAAGTGTGAACATCACATGTAATTGCTCCAAGTGTGAATAGACCTTGATGATAGAGCCCAATTGTGAAAAAAAAAAATTTAATTTCAAATTAATTTCATTTGATGAAAATTATTCAAAAATTCAATATCTCTCTCACCTTTGGTCCCAAAAATTTACAAAATCATTTCCAAGAAATCCCATTCATAGAGGGCTTTGTAGCCATATCAAGAACTTGCCCCAATTTCTCCAAGAACTTTAATTATGATTTCATTGAATTTTCAATCACAAAAGTGTTCAATACTCAATAACTTCTCCACTCAATAACTTCTCAACTATAGGTCAAAACATTATGAAACCAACTTGGTGCACCTCTTCTTTAGGAAATCTCAATGTGACAAACGAAACCAAACAAACAAACTACCTTCATAGATAGATAGTAGTGTAGCATGCGTTGTTGGCCCAAGTGTGAACTGGTTACCCCACTATTTTTTCCTTCCAAAACCAATTTTTAAAAATTAAATTAAATTTTCAATGACAAAATTTATTCAAAATTCAATATCTCCTAGACTTTAAATCTAAAAATTCCCAAAACACCTTCATTAAATCTTACTCAATCAAGGCTTTCCAAAAAAATCAGGATTACACCCAAATTCCCCTTAAATTTTTAGTTTTGATTTAAATGGATTTTTAATGAATTTTTTCTTCAATATTCAATAACTTCTTCACCAGAGGTTAGGACTGAAACCCTAATTCTAGGGTCTTCCGCGGTGCGTGTCTCCGCTTCCGCCATATCCGAGGGCTTCGCAAACTTCTCTCTCTGTCTGGAGTCTCGACCCTCTGTCCGTTGTTCTTGTTGTTGTTTGCAGGCTTCTCTTGTTGCAATCTCGTTGGAATTTGGCTTTACAGAAAAAATATTGGTAGTAAATATGGTGCTGCCTGTGGTAGGAAGGCCTTTGACGCAGGTGGCGTTGTCGGAGGGGCGCAGGAATTGGCCGTTCGTGTTCGGCTTCGCCTTCACTTTGGGGCTTGTCATCAAGCTGTCTAGCAGCCTCAACCGTACGGCTATCGTTTCTTTCCTTCTTCTTCTTGTTCTTCTTATTTGCCCCTTGAGTCCTTTTTTTTCATTTCAAGCACTGGATCTGTTTGGAGTTTTGAGTGCTCGGGGAGGAAATTTTGGGTCACAGTGACTATAGAAAGTATGCTTTTTAAAAATGGAAGCAGTAGCATTAGGGTTTGGGGTCCATGTTGGCTCTTGTCTGCACACACGACATGCTCTTCGTCAGGTTCTCATCTGCTTATGTGCTATTTAGGTCTTGAACTTGTCTGCTTGGGCACTGTTCGCCGTGCCCATCCTTTTGAGATGATCAGATTCACGGTGATGTCCCCCCTGTTGGCTGGATTTGCCCATGAGGATTGGATGTTTGCTTTGTTCCCCCGGAGATTGTGTTAAAGCTCTTTTCTATGTATTTTCTTGCTGTTTACATGCCTCTCATTTGCTTCTCTCTAACTTCATTGCTCTCTCATTCAAGAGCTGGAGTTGGACTTATCCAAATTGACTTCCTAAATTAGGGCTCAAAGTAGGTTTTGAAGCAGCTTCAAAGTAGATAGGTTCTAGGGTTGCAGATCTTGTCAAATAGTTTTGAGATTGCACGGGTTCTCCACTATTTTCTCTTCATTGTGACATGATCCCTCTCTATAAACTTGCATTTATTGCTATGTACTAACCCTCCTTTCAAAACATGGCTAGGTCAGTTCTTGGAACATGTATGTTGTGTTTCCAGATAGCACAAATTTAGTCCTGGATAAGCAGACCTGATTGTTGTGCTGTACCTTGCCTAGAGAATAAGATTACCCTCAGTTGAATTGACTTCTCATATACAGAGGGTTTTCCCAAAGAATTAACTGCTGTTTTGTTCATGTCTTGTGTATGCAGCTAAAGATGCCCAGAAGTCTACATTTGTCAATCCCAATGCTCACAGGTATGGGTTGGGAGCTCTCTTATTCCAAGGGTTTCTCCTCTCTTCCAATTTGGATCATGTAAAGCTCAGGTGTGGTCTTATGTTCAAGGACATTGTCTCCCAAAGGAACTCAAGAAAGGGAATTCAGTATTAGGAATTCTTAATCAACTTATCTGCATGTGCATGAGCAGATGGGCACGGCATGTATCCATTGACCTGGATCCTTGTTCACACAGCATAAAGACATAACCTTTCTTAATGCAATATGGAGTTGAGCTTTGGTGTTGGCATCTGAAGAACCAGCAGCTTGCTTGTTTGTAGCTGTCTAATTGTTTGCATATGCAGGGAACCCTTCAACATCTAGCCATAGGACTAAGGTGTACAACCCCTAGTGTGTCAGTGGCTACTGTTCACTCTCAAAAGTCTATCTCATTTCCTCTTTGTTTCTTGGATGGATTTTATGTAGCTGTGCAGCAAGCACGGTTTTCTAACTTCAGTACAGAGGTGGCAAAATTGGAGGACCAACAATTACCCACTGGATGTAGCAACTTTTAGATGTTTTCATATTCTCCATTACATTGATGTGTATTCTCCATGAAGTTGTTTGTAGATGAGATTTTTATAGTGCTTGGCTGTTTTGACTTGTTCTGTGCAGATGAAAGTGGCATATGGTGAACATGATGAATTGGAGTTGCATTCTTGTCCGTGGATACACCAATGGACACTACTGGCAGTTGAGATTGGGGTGCAACAGGTTATTTTTGAACTTGGATGGCCTTACTCACTGCTCAAGAATGGTGTTACCTGACTGAAAGCTGCAGAATCTCTGGAGCATTTTTAATGGTGATGTATGTTTCTAGTGGTGTCAAATAATGAAGATGAGTCTTTGTGGTTCTTGTGTTTTGTGGCCACATTATGTCATTCTTCAAATGGTTTATCTCAACAATCAGATGGCTCCTCTGTTGATTCCAGTTTTAAAGAATTAATAGACATATTCAGTTGAGACTAAAATTTTTTTGTTGCTCTAGATGTTGCTTGCAAGAAGGGTATGATTCTTCTTTTTTCTCACTTTTCATGTGAAATGGTGAGCCTAATATCACCCATTATCAGGAAAAGTGGCAGACATTACATACAAACTCTGTTGTTGGCTCTGGTGATCCACAGGCCTCCATCAATTTTTTGAGCTTTAAACTCAGCCACTTCATGACACAGCATGAATGGCTTCATGCAACATTTATGGAATGTGTGTAAATTAGATCTCCTCAGCCTGAGTGACTGCAAATGACAAGTCTCTTTGCGCATGCCACAGATTGATCAGTAACTTTGATTTTGTTTGCACATACACTCATGCACTTTGCTTCACTTGAATCAATGCCTATCCTTTGGATGCGATTCAACATTCTAACCATGTCTTCATTTTCTTGATTTGTTCATTCATTCATTCATTCCTTATCTGTGTTGGAGTTGTTCTAGCTTTGGTAAGGGTTTAATGGTTAACCCCTAAGAGCCAATGCCCTTTATACAACCATTTTACATTTATTTGAGGTCTTAGGCAGAAATCTTGTTCAATCTACTCATCCATGAATGGGATTACACATCCAACCACTAGTTTGAAAGTTTACACACAGAAATCCTTGGTAAAAATTGAAGGCCCACAATTTCACTACTGTTATCCTCTTCACCCATCTCGCAAAGAAACCCAACCAAAAAACTTTTATCAGAACTTGATTTGTCAGCAAGACACAAATATGACCAATCACAAAGATACTTTCATGTGTTCGATGACAACAAAATGATCACCTTGTGCCTGCTTGGTGCAAAATGCGAACTTTCATGCCAAATGCATTGGTGTGGAGCTGACAATTCCTTTCAAGATTGGATCCGCCAAAAAGATAATCTTCATGCCCACCTGGTGCAAAATGTCAACTTGAAGGTGAAATACACCTTTGTAGAGTTCATGACTCAATTCAAGACAAAATCCACTAGAAAGACACAGAGCCGCCAAATTGCAATAATAGATTTACAACTCCATTCCCACATGGTGCAAAACATACATGTAGAATCCTTAAAACCCCATGAACATCAAAGTCTCTAGCAAGGAAAAAATACACCAAATTACAAGACCTTCCATGCAAAGATGCAGTAGCAAAACAGGATCACAACTTGGAATAACACAAACGACATCACGATGCCACACCTACTTATTGCAAATTGCAAAATGACAAGTTAAATGGACAATTGAAGAGCGAGCGATGCCTATGAAAGCCATATTTACCAAGAAACTTTTGCAAGCTTGAAGCTACCTTAAATAAGTCAATGTAAGACATGATTATTGCAAAAGTGGCAACAAAAAGACAATACAAGGTGAGATTTGTTCACCTAGTTGCCATTGATTTTAACATCATAAAGGCGCGAAGGAGGTTGTTAATTGTCACTATGCCACTAGAAATTGCCACTAGGGGAAGGCATGATGTGATGATGTAACACAAAGAATGTCAATATGTCATTGTTCATAAAGGAAACATATACGAGCATCTTTAACCCCAATAAACAACTATCAACAATATGGGAGATACATATTTAAGCACCTTAAGTCCCTAATTAGCATATATGAATCCGCATGTTTATAAGTATGAAGGCACCCTAAAACCCTAACTATCAAATATGATTAATATGGGGTATCCATGTTCAAGAACCTAAAATAACAAGTGAATGTGAATAATACCTACCTACATAAGAAGGCTTTTCACACATACCATGTTAATGGTCCAGATGCACTTTATTGATTAGATATAATGGTGCATATTGAAGATATGGTCCCATTCATATTTAGCAATTATGCATTTTCGTATTTGAATAGTATTGAATTATATGAGTGTTGGATCAACATGCCCATTTGTATGTTAGTAAAGTTCATGTTTGGCAAATTTTGACAAAACTAGGACCACTCAAGTATGGGTATTTTTATTTTGTTTCAAAATGAAGACCAAACTAGTATTGATGTTTGCCAAATTTGTGGGCAATAGTGAAAACTTAATTCCTAATAACTTTCATACTACCCAAGTATCAACACTAGTCTAACATGTGTAGGCTTCATTAGTGCCAAATGTAAAACATCAAGTGTTAAACTTTAGAATTTACAACACGCGCTTGATTTCAAAATACATTTGATGTCAATGATGCAAATTGAATAAAATCAAAATGAAAAAAAATTTAAATTGAACTATATCAAAACATTTATTTAAACCTTTGCTTCAACATTTTTATGTCACAAACATACTAATCATAGCCATTATTCCATGTAGTATGCGTACAAAGGTTGCTCTTGATTTCACAAATGAATTTGGTCTAGTATCATTCAAGGTTTGAAATTTTAAATATTGGAAGAATACAAATGTGACCAAAGTGGTGAAATAATTGAGATACAAGACTAGTTGGGCTATCTACACCAATACATATGATAATGTTTATAGTTTATACAAGGGTCAAAGCAATGTAAAACACCAACATGACATTTCTATTGTATTTGGAGGGCACATTATTAAATAAAACCTTTCTTCTACCGAAGGTGGGGTGTTTTGAAAAGGGTAATATATGTTCTTTGGTGGGCATTCCTTTATTTTTTTTTGTATTCTTGTGATAACCAACATGTATACATTGAATATCACAAGAAAAAAAGGAAACAATTATTTATGCAAATGTTTTTGTTGGTTAATGCTATCAAAACTAGGTGTTTTCAAAATAAGTTCAATAACCCCCATGTTCATCAAAATTGGGGACCAAATAAAAAATGAGGATGAAAAAGATACACAAGACAAAATAAAGGATTAAATTCCTTTCACTTAGATTGATTTACATTGTTTAGAGGAGTTACAATTTGAAATTTAAATTTACTTTACTTTTGTGTTGATCGCTTCTTATACTTTTCAATGATTCAAATCTTTAAGAAAAAAAATCAAATATTGTGAAATGGTTGACCAATTTCATTAAATTGTGCCCAATTTTGTTCATTTTCCAATTTCATTATAATTCAAGATGAACCATGGATTTGAAAGTGAACCTACAGGTCAATACATGGCAATGTTAGGGTAAATTTGAATGGCTCATGATTTTGTATTGAGAAAGTTCCAATATTGAAAGGCTACTTTTTGTAGAATGGCAAAATAATAGAGATGCAATATTTGGATCATTTCTACCATATGTGATGGAAATAACCTTACTCCAAGCAAATTTGTAGTGAAGGGGTTATTTGTTACTTCCATCATTTGATGTGGAAGTGGAAAAATTCTAACCATGGAGAAGATGAATGTAACCATACATCAATTGGAGAGAAATGGCAATGCAATATTGCAATGAGTAGAACTTTCATCTATATTTTGGCATGTCTTCCACCACTATAAGAGAATGTGTTTCTTCTCACACAGAAAGCCACAACTATGGCAAATGTGTGAAGTAAACTTTGTGGTTTTATTCATTACAATGTACAATATGTGATGTGTTTGTGGCATATATTATATTAAAATGGTAATTTGACATTAAGTAATATGTTTTTCCCACCAATCATGTTTTTCTTCAAATGACTTGATTTTACAAGATAAAAACTTTGGAGAAACCATTCGGGGAAGAAGATGGATGTTGAGATTTTTGTTTTTGAAACTTGGCCTCAATTCTTTAGCCAAGTTGCTTAGGGGGGGAAAATAAATCTAGCCAAATTCATCAAGGAGAAGGGAAATTAGGGCCATGTTTTTCCTAAGGAATCCATCCCAAGTGGACACACTTCCTCGAAGAAAACATCCATCCATGTGCAACTTGGCCTCGATTTTTAGGCCAAGTTGTTCAAGGAAGAAAAATAAGTTGGGCCAAGTTCTCAAGGGAGAATTAGGGCCATGCTTTCCCCAAGAAACTTGGTTCCAATTCCTCTATACACGCATCTAGACATCCATGTGCAACTTGACCCCAATTTTTTGAACTTTTCAATCATCATGCAACCTTTTCCCCCACATTTTCATCCATTATGCCATTTTCCCTCAAATTTCCATTCTCACATAAGTTTTCAGCAATGGTGCAATTTTTTCCATTTTTATCCATCATACATTTTTTCATCAATTATGTAGCCTTTGAAACCAAGTTTTTCAACTTTTCATCCATTGTGCAACCTTCCAAATTTTCTAAAGCATTTCGCACATGTTAATTATTGATGAAAATGAAAAGAATTCAAGCAATATTCAACATTCATCTGGAAAAGATGATTTCCCCCTACTAGGCAACACAATGATGAATAACACATAAGTGAACAACACATTACTTGGTTGGGGAAAAACATTGATTGCTTGGTCAAGGAAGGTCTCATTCCTCAACCATATTCTCCAATCAAGCAAGATGTGTTCCCCACCCTTCTTTAACCAACAACATGACCACTATTCCCCAACCTTTTTTCACCTCCCCAACAATTCCTTAGCTTGAGAAGCTTCGACCCAAATTGTTGTAGGAGAATTATCTTTTTTTTCTTCTTTACATGAAAATCATCCAAGAAAGTGGAGAAGACAATTTCTTTTTTGTTGGATATCGTTGGCGACCATGTGTACTTTTGCATTTAAGATTGAACTACATTTAATTTGTGGTTCTTAGTTAGTGTTTATTGACCCTTGGGCCTAACATTAATCTGCTCTAAAATATAAAGCTCAACATTCAATATCCAAAGTCACAACGTACTATGTAATGGTCAAGCCCAACAAACATTAGTTAAGCCACTGATCTCTTGCAAGTGAGGTCATTTTAATAGCAACAACCCATGGCATCACAACCATCCCAGTTGAAACTTTTCATAGGTCATTCCAAGTTATGTCATGCATGTTACAAAATTGTCAAAAATACCCTAGTTCTTTTTCAGAAAACAAATTCTAGGATGTGCTCATTATAATGCACAAATAATGACACATCATGCTACTAATCCTGCCATATTATCACATTCATGTTACAACTTGATGCGTGTTATGAAACCTCCAATGTTATTCTACTTCATGTTACCAACCTAACCATGCATGTTCATTGACATGCATTCACATATTCATCCATCCATCTAATACCTTAAAAAACATGATGATTTGATATTTCCCACCCCATTGATTATAAAAGTAACCTTATGGGAGGCTTTGTGCCTCTTGTTTTGTATTATCTATTGGTATCCATTTTGTTTTTTTGATGTTGTTGTTTTGTTGTTGAAGCAAGCTAGGTGGAACAAACATGTAAAAGGTTGAAGTGAGGTTGGATCGATGAAGCAAGTACAAAAATGAAGAACAAGCTAGTGTGATGGAAGTGTTGAAATTTTTTGAAGATGGTTTGAAATTTTTGCATTTTGAACTTGAAAGTTACAAATGAAGTTAGTTTTGATTTTGCCCTACGATTTTTATAATAATAACAATTGTAGAAGCTCTTGCATGAATTTGTGGGTATCAAAAAAGGTTTTTAAATTTACACCCATTGGTCATCAATATCAATGTTAAAAAAACTCGATTATCAACTTACCCAATTATTTTTTGGGCAATAAACCCTAGTTATGCATATTGTGGTCAATTATCAAATTCCCAATTGAAACCAATTGGTTATAAATTGGAAATAAATTTTTTTCCCAAATTATTTATTTATTTATAAAGTTATTTTTAAAATATATATATTTTTATCATAAAAATGTTTAATATTTTACGATTAATGACCTACTTAGGTGATAACTAAGTCATCCATGTAGGTTAGTAAAATTTGAAATTTCAATATTAGGTGGGTAGGTTGTTTACCAAGTTTCAAAAAAATTAGTACTCAATGACTAAGTTATTGATACCCAAAGCTAATCAATTATTTGAGTCAAAATAAATAAAAATGGCCAACATTAGTTTTTACCTACATTTAAAAAATTGATAACCAAAAGAGAAGGTAGTATTTGTTTTAACATTTTTTGTTGACATATGAGGAGGAATTTGTAACATAAGGAAGTAAAGAAAAAGAGATGGATGGAGCGAGTGAACAAGCATGCAAGAGAGGGGGTTTGGGACATGGTAAGAGCTTTGCCTCCTCTTGTGGAACAACTTTGGTTAGCACATAGCCTACATAACATACTTGTTTCTTTCTTTCAAGAAAAAAATGGTTCGTTTTATTGATTGTGTATATATATATTTTGAATTTTAAGCTTTTGGGTAAGGAAGAAAGAAGGAAAAAAGAAGTTTTTTTGGGGTGGAAGCTACCACTTTAGAAGGCTATAGGAAATAACCATATGTAAAATTGGGTCACACATGGTCTATTTTGGGAGTGGATTTGGGGCAATGGAACAAATATTGTCAATGCTAAAAGAAAAATAGAATTGTGTGTTGTGTGTGTGGTTTTCCTTTTTTCATAAATTTTGTAAGGATTTTGCATTACAAGCAAAGGTGGATGGAACATGTACAAAAATCAAAAGCAAGTTAATGTCCTAGAAGTGTTGGAAATGTTTTTAACATGGTTTGGCAATTTGGTGTGATGAGCTTGGAAGTTGTAGTTGAAGTTAATTATTTTTTTTTTGCTACGTGATATTTGTCATAATAACAATTGCAAAACCTTTTAAACATAATTTTACACACATACTTTCTATTATTGGCCAAAAGCAAACTAAAGGTTTATGTGCAACACTTGTTGACATATTACAAAGAATTTGCAAAATCTTTTTGATATAGTTTTACACACATACTTTCTACTATTGGCCAAAAGTAGACTAAGGGTTTATGTGTAACAATTGTTGTTGACATATTACAAAGAATTTGCAACAAAAGGATATAGAGAATGGAGATCAATGGATCAAGTGAGCAAGTGGACAAGAGGTGGGTCTATGACATGATGGAAGCTTTAGTCCTCTTCCAAAGTAGCTTTAGTTGGCACACAACATATTCATTTACTACTTGGTTTTTAAATTTTTGTTTGGTTTATGCATCATTAGAAGGAAGTTTGGAGCATGTGCATATCAGATCTTCAAAAAAGTTGAAACTATCAATGTGGAAGATTTGTGGAGCAATTTTAAATGTGGTTTCATGGTTGATTTTGAGGTACCCTCAAATAAAAGTGGTCCAAACAATTTTTTTCAATCTCACACTTCAAAATAAAATGCTTATTTTCAGTTCTACATTCAATTTGTATCATAGTGCTAGAAGTCTAACAATTAATGCCATTAGATCAATAAGTGGACAAAGGAACAAGAGATACATCATGTGTTTTTATTTTGTAGCAAACTATTGATAGTGTTTGTTTGTAGACATTGCAAGTTCAAGACTTCAAAAGAAAAGACCTAGTGCCATTAATAATTGTATGTAATAGAAAAAGTTGATTTGAACATCTCTCACTTTTAAAGAGTATAAATGTACAATTATCAATTTTGAAACCATTTTTTTCAAATACATGAAAATATATTGACATGTTTTTGTTTTGAAAATCATCCAATGATGACTAATGTTAACACTTCCAAGTTCCATGCTTATGTCAATGTTGTTCCTATCATTGACTTAATTGTGTTCCTATCATAAATCAAAATGATAATATAACCTAATAACAATTTGGAATAAGGATTAGATTAGCCATGACATTGAAGTTGTAAAACTTTCAACTAATTCCCTCCTACATGCGTTACCACTCTAGAAGTCATTTGGAATTTGCCTTTATAACATACTTGCATTATGTAGGAAGCAAAATCATATTATGTTCTTCATTTGATCAAAATCATGGTTTGTAACAAAGATTGACTAACCATGCTGATGAACATGTAAAGCTCTCAATTTATTGCCTCTTGCATGGCATGAATTGTTATTCTAAAAAGTCTATTGTAATTTGCTATTATAATATGCTTACATTTTGTAAAAGCCAATGCCACACCGGCCATGTTCATAACTTCATCAAGTTGAAGACTTGTAGCATGAAAATCATATATAACAGTTTAACCAAATAACCATGTCAAATTGCTAATTAAACTTATTTCATTTAATACATAATGATTTGGTGCATCATATATAATGTTTTATTAAATTGCCTCTATGACTTAATTATTGAACATGTTATTAACTTCATTAAATTGTTGCTATTCATTATTTCATAACTTTTTGTAACAAGGACTAAATAATAATGTCATCAAAGTTTCAGAACTTTCAATTGATTCCCATGATAACTTATAACGAATAAATATTCTAATATATATTATAATTTGCCATTATAACATAAATATATTATGTAAAATCAACATGGCACCATGTTCATAGGTCCATCAAGTTGAAGTTGTGTTATAACTTGATAACTTTGTGCAACATGGATTAAATAATCATGTACCTTATTTTTAACTTCATTATATTCTTGTTTCATGTTTCCAACATAGCTTCCACAATTCACAAAAATATTGACCTCTTTCATATGTCACACTTTGAATTAACTTCTCATCCTCTTATTGAATAAATGTTGGAGTTGTGTTTGTTTTTTCACATGTTCTGGTTCTAGTTTATTTCTTACAACATTTGTTTCAATATTGAGATGGTTTATAGTTGAATATCTTTTCCATCTCATGAATTGTTTAAAAATTCTCACACGAGACATCATTAAAATATATGTGATGCAATTGTACACATAATTTAGGATTATCTATATGCACAAAATGTTGCAAGGACACATGTTCAACAATATTGAGTATCATCAAAGATACACATAGTTAAGGTTGCAAGTCTTGGTGATCCGGGGACCTTAAGGAAGTGTCAATATGAGTGTCCTAGGTAAAAAAAATTAGGAAAAAGTTTGAGAGATTGTGAATTTTCTTTTGGGCAACAACAAGGGATGGCAAGAGATGATTTGGGGGGGGGGGTTTGGCATTAAGGGGTGATAGCAACAATGGTAGGGGTGTTAAAGTGCATTGAGAAGGGTGATGGAGGGCACTAGGGGATGATTGGGGGATGGGGGCAATGAGATCAACCTAGGCATGCCATGGGGCATTGATAGGCAATGGCAAGGGCATTGGGGTACGTTGGGTTTTTTTTTAATGTCATGAAAGGCAATGAGGATGGGGGCACATGGGCCAATGGGGACAATGATGAAAGGTGTAAAAGGATGTCAAAATTGACTTTTAAGAGCCCCAAGAAGGGTAATGCGGGATGACAATCAAAGGGGCAAGTGAAGGGAGCAACAAGGGCATCAAAATATATATTTTTATTTCTTTTGCTGATGAAGGGCACTAGACATGTCAAAAAGGATGTTGAACACATTGGGATGGGTTAAGTTTGAAAATGAAAATTTAATAAATATAAGTTAAAAACATAATGAAGGTGATTTTTTTACTACATTTCAAGACATTGAAAAGGATGTTAAAGATATCCTAAAACATCCAAAGACATTTTAAGATGTCTAAAAAACATCTTAGGAGACAACCTTACACATAATATTAAATGTCAAAAACTTGTGTTTACCACAATCATGTCTTATAGATTGAAAATGGATCATGATGCACCCTTAAGGTTTGTCAAATGATATTAGGGGTAAAAAACTTGTTGATTCTTGGTTTTGCAAGAAAATGCAAACCCAAAGCATGTTTCATAGCCCACATAATGAAATAAGGTGTGGGAGTTATGTGATGAGATTACAATAAACTCACAAGCTTGAGTTATAAATGAAATGAATATGCACAAACCAAGAAAAAGAGTGATTAGTTCAAATTTGAGCCAAAATGGACCTTAATCAACAAGCCATAAAACTTTGGAGTTGATAAAAACACAACATAAAGGCTCATAAGGAACTGGGTATATAATGGAATGTGTCATTTTGATGCTAAATAATAATGTGATATATATATATATATATATATATTCAATGTTATTACATGATAGAATTATATTACAAACACAAATGAAAAAAATATATGTACAAAATTGCAAAGAACTTTCCACAACTACAATTTGAAAGTAACACAACAATGATGGCAAAATATTACCCCCAAAAAAATCACACACACACACAATTCCATTTATTTTTTAGCATCAATAATTTTTTTCCCCACAAACCCAAATCCAACCCCCAAAATAGATCATAGGTCCATCAGATTTACCTAGAAGTGCCACATGAAACCTTTGAACGTGGTAGCTTACAAATTATTTTTTCTTTCTCTACCTCTCTCTTTCTTGCTCAAAAGAAAAACACATGTTTTTTTAAAAAACATAAACCTATTCTAAAAAAATGACCATTTAAAAAAACCAGTAAACAAATACATTATGTGCTAATCAAAGCTATTTTGCAAGAAGAGGTGAAGCTTCTATCGTGTCTTGAACCCATCCTTTTTGTACATTAGTTTGCTCATTCCTACCATTCATCTTTCTCTTTACTTCCTTGTTTGCAAATTCCTCATAATAATATGTCAAACACAAAAAACCTAAATTTATTTTTGGTTGGCAACAGAAAGAATATAGATGAAAACTTGTACAAAAGTCTCTACAATTGTTATTATTACAAAAGTGACATGCCAAAATCACAACTAGCTTCAATTGCAACTTTCAAGCTCAAAATGCTAGAATGTCATATCATATTAAAAGAACATTTCCATGACATTAGTTTGCTCTTCATTTTTGTACGTGCTCCATCTAGCTCAAGCTTCAACAACATCAAAAGAACATAATCAATTTGCAAGCAAGCATACAAGTCTCACATAAGGTTACTTTTTAAGGTGATAGGGTAGGTTGGGTAGAAAATATCAAATTGTCATGCTTTTCAAGATAATGGATGGATGGATGAACATGAGGATGTGTGCCAACCAAAATGCATGGTTGGGTTGATAACATGAAATAGAGTAACATGTTGTCACATGCACCAAGTTGTATATGAAACATGGTAACATTAGAGGATTCATAACAAGGTACATCATAATGGGTACGTTGTAATGGGCGCATCCTACAAATTGTTTTTGGAAGGAATACCAATATTTTTGCCAACTTTGTAACAAGCACAATGTTACTTGGCACAACTTGTGAAAAATTTCAGATGGAGGGCTATGATGCCTCAGGGCTATTGTCAAAATGACCTCATTTGCATTAAAGACCAATTGCCTAATTAATGTTTCCCATCAAGCCCTACCCATTATGCATAAGATGTTAGGTGAGCCCAATAGGGCAAGCTAGGCAACACACCCAACATAATGGACATGGTGAGACCATTCCACAACATTAAGTTGCGGAGTGGCAGATTCAATGACTTTCTTAAAAAATCATGTTCAACAGACACATTTTGGTTACCATTATAAATGTATAATCATCATTGGAAGATTATGTCATATGATGTGGTCAAGGAAATGTGCTATTATGGGTGTATGATCATCACCAAAAGATTGTCGTATAATGTGGTCAAGAAAATGATGTAATTAACAACCCGGGACCTTAATGTAATAGGGTCTGCCATTGAAGCTTTTAGATCTCATACTTTGGCATTCATTCTGTATCAAGTTATACCTCCATGGACACAATGTATAACACAAGATGTTACAAACCCCTCTACAAGTTTGCAGGTGTTAGTGCAGCACCCTGCTTGGCACCCACTATGGTTGTACCACAGTGTTGGACTAATGTTGGCAGAAAATGTAAGCAAATTTAAAACCAAATCAATCTTGACCAACAGTATCTGGAATTAGGCTCTAGAGTTTATTTATGCCCGGTTCTTTAGATAGCTGGTCACAGGTTCAAAATTGCTTACTAGGAGCAGAACATGCAGATCAATCGTTTTTCTTCTCAGTAGTAGTTCATTTCTGTTTGTCATACAGAACAGGCATGAGTAGAACCCCGCAGGGTGCCACAGTGACAGCTGCAAACTCAAACAGTCGAGGGCGTTTAACATCATCCCCCAAGTAAAGCAATCTCTGGCTGGCCACCAAATTGTTGTAAAACATCATTGAGAACTTGGATTCAAATCAGACCTAGATTCAGACTCTATCTAAGTTACTACTTAAAAGGCAGTGGGTTCCTCCCCCTTTCTAGTAGCCGCCAGTATATTCATCATCTAATGCTGGAGCTTGTGCAGATCACAAGATCATGTCTTAGTAGTAGCCTACAAACAAAATGACTGCAAAGACAGTAAGGCCCTTTCCATGATGATGTTATTATCTTTCATAATCCAACATCTCAGCATACCAGTGTTGGGTAGTTATGGAAATTGGAAATTGATAACCAACAATTCTCAGGGTAGTCCTGAAGGACAAATAAATGTGATTCTCCACAAAATCCAAGTAACCATATCTGATATAAAAATTGTGCTTTTCAAAGAACTGATTCTTATTATGTAACTGCAGTTCACACACCCAAAAAAAGAAGAGAACCGGTTAAATAACCTTCTATAAAACTACTGGTTGTTTCCTGGTTACCTATTTCATGAAGACCGATGGTTCTTTGAGGTTCTTTGATTATGATTTTTTCAAAAGAACTTGAATTGGAGGTTCTTTGATGTGATTCTGACCCAACAAAAACCAAAACCAGAGGGTGTTTGATTTCCAAAATTTTCACAAAAACCATAACCGGAGGGTTTTCTAAAAATCAGATAACTGCCCAACACTGAAGCATTCATTTTTCCCAGGTTCACCATGACTGACTCCCCATCCAGCCATGCTCCACCTCCAGACTCCCCATCCATGTTTTTATTCAATAAATTTTGACCAAAAAATTGAGAATTGTTTGGAAAGCTTTTTTCCCTGTTTCAATTGAGTACTTATGCTACTTTTTGGAAATGTTCACCAAATTTTTGATGTCACAAAATTGGACATTACATAAAAAAGTATCTTAAGGCAAAAGAACAATTTTGGAAATTCAAATATTTTAGCATGCAAAAAATATTAGCTTCAAAAAAAATCCTCTCAAAGAAACCAAAATCCTTCAAGATATCAGAACTCTATATCTAATCTCAAGTTTAAGCACAAGCCAAAATATCATCTTTCAAAAATCCTCATATAAAAATAGACCTATTTTATTACCTAGGGGCCAAAATCCCTTAAGCTACTATACTCTATAATGAATCTAAACACAATATCCTTGCCTTGGTAGTAGGCAAGGCCAATAAACAAAAAGTCAAGTGAACTGTGAGTGCTAAATAGTAAAAGGTGGTATCATAAGCTCAAGCATATTGAACATCTCCCCTTTGCTGCTGCACATTATCTTGCTGACTATGGTGTCCTCATTATCTATGGTGTGCCAGAGATAACCTCCATGTTAGACAGAGTTACTTGAGTTCCTGGCTTAGTTGGCTTCATTACTAAGGGTTGCACCGGGGTTTGGTCTGTGCTCCAAGGTTTGGTTTCTTTCCCTTAGTCTTTGTGATTTGTTCCAAAAACAAAACCGAAAAAAAAAAAAGGCAACAAGGTGGAAATGGGGGGCGGGGAATTGGATGGCCAAAGTAAGTTTACTTAAAGGAAGGTTTTAGGGGGACTTGGTGATGGGCAGGCAGCCCATGGCCAAAAGAAAGTTATGGTGGCTGGAGGGCCCTACATGGCATGCATGGACAGTATCCCAAGCCATGCAATGCAGCATACGAACGGTCAGTTGGCTCTGGTGGTGCATTATCGCGAGACACCAAAACCCCCCATCGAGCTCTGTCCGGTGCATGTTTCTCTTGTCTTCTTGCACATGGTTTTCGGCCCTGCTTGGTTCTGCATAGAACCATGCAGCATGGTTCTACATGTTCTTCTGTTCAGCCAAAGAAGAAGAAGAAGAATGTTCTTTGTTATTCTTAAATTATTTTTGGTTCTGCTGCCCGCCCAAGCAGGTTCGAAATCTTAACCCACCAATCGTAGAAAACGATACTAGCCACTGGCAGACATCCAGACGTTGAAGTAAGTGTGATTTCTTTTATATTCAAATAACTCCCACAGTCAAAAAGTCAAACCCTGCGACAGAACCCACACAGTTCTCCGCAGGGCTGCACTGTCAGGCCCAGAAAGGGCGCCGGACAGAGCTCGATTGGGGGCGGGGCGGGGGTGTATTTAGCTTTTCGCATGCATTATCATAGAAGTTAAATTTAGTAGAATCCAAAGGAGGAACATTATACGCACCACACCAGACAAATTTTCATAAGGGTCCATTGACAAATTGTCACCATGGGTCAATTTTAGACGTGCCTCAGCCAAAATTTTAAAAAGTGTTCCATTAGTTGTGATAAAGTTTGGAGAGTTTCTGTTTATTCTCGCAACACAATAAGACGTGTTGTGCAATAGGTGAGGGTTTGTTTAGGCTGGGTCTCCTTTCAGGAGGTCCTCCCCTTTCCTTATTTGATATATTTCTTGTGACAAGAAGAGGTTGAAAAATTTCATGTTCCCCTTGTGGTTCACCTTCTTAAGTGATTCATTTGTCTTCATAGATATGGTGTCACCAAAAGAGAGGAGAGAGAGTGAGAGAGAGAGCTATGCAAAAACACAGAGACAACCAAACATGATGAGCTTACAGACCCAAACTGGATCTGAGCTCCCTGATCTTCTGACCTACACCACACTCCACTCTAACAATTTACAGAACTCATCAACACACAATGCCTGATTCTTCAACAAAAAAAAATGAATTGCTCAAAATAAAGATCAACACGTCGGATCACAGGGAGCAGATCCCTGTGCCTAAAATCAGATTAACAAACCAAGGACTGTCTCATGTCCGATCTACAATGCACATCCTCTTGGTTGCAACAGGAACTTCCGGTGATGCCTTCGAGGTTAGATCCCTTTGTGTTCGCTCGGTCCTTCGAGCCATTAAACCACATCCCTCCACTGCCTCTATACACTACTCTCACTCTCCACATTTTGAAACCCAGCACCCAGAAACCTAGCAGCCACCCTCTGAGATCGCGGACGCGGACCAACAGTAAACCAAGCTTGCAACGAATCCTCTCACAATGACAGCCCCATCATGTCCACACAACAGATCTGCAGGCACAAACCCCTCCTACCTCTCATTCTCCACGAAATAACGTTCTACTTACCACAACTCAGATGCAAACAAATCCCCACAGAAACACATTTCGCTAACAGATCCTTTCCCTCTCTTCTAACTGCCACACATCTAAGGCTCGGACCCCTTAGAGCTTTCATCATTCCTCGGCGCCACCTTCCATGCTAATTGCATCAAGAGATTACACAGCCGCTCAGCATGATACTGGCGCAGCGGAAGAAAAATCAGCAACAAGCTAAGCAACTGCATGAAGAACAACCCCAGAAAAAATCCCACCTTCCATCTACTAGTCCTCCAAAATCCAAATCGTCCTCCTACCTCCAGAATTCCAGCCGTTACCTACTTGGCTTCCCGCTCAAGCTTTCCCATGCACTGTTACAAGTTCAAGTCCCCAAATCCATAAAATGGCCGCCTTCATTAAGTCTGTTTTTTCGGCGGGTTTAATTTCTCAAACCCTTAAACCAAAAAGATCAGATTTCCAAACTCAGTAGCCATAATCAGGTTTCCGTTCGGCCACCCCATAACCGATCACAATGGGTCCTGTCATTTTGTTCCTTGTTTTACCCCCCCTTTTTTTGGGGTGTTTTGGTTAATTTATGGTTGGCAGGGTTTCATCATTTGTAATCTTTTTTATGCCCACTATAAATGTCAGATTACAACCTTCCTCACTACCAATTCTCCCAAACCCCCTCCTCTAAATTTCATTTGGAAAAGGGATGGTCTAATGGGAACATCTCAAATTACATTCAAACAGGAAGTTAACAGAAATTTTGGTGACATTCGCATTCATTTACTGCCTCTGAATTAGTGTTTTTTTCCACAATTTTTTTCCATTTCTCTAGTGTAAAATTTGACTAAATTTGCTATTTTAGGGGGAAATTTTTACAAAAGTTTTGATATCACAAAATTGTGGGGGAAAAAAACCCTCTGAACAGGGCAGCTATGTACTTAGCTATTCATATTGAGCTCCTCAAATAAGTAGGCGAATAGATAAGTTAACCAAAGAGGTAGGTAGCCACTAGAAACCTCAACTATGCACCATATGTGGCATTTTGCTTTGATTATAGGCTTAACACATAAAGATGTTGCATTAGTTCTTGTAGTGTATATGCATTCAATGTCATGATCTTTATGGAGATCCATGTTTGGGTCTGTTACATCATAAGCTTAGCTAAAATGGGGGAGCAATCTTCAACTAGGGTAGAACAGCCTATCACCGATTGGTGGCCCATCACGGACCGGGGATTTAGCCATGTAACATACTGGTTTTAGTTTTGTTCTGAAGTGATGACCAATCAAAAGTTCATCTATGACCAATTATTCACCTATAAGTGAGATGTGTGAAATTTTTTAATTGTTTGATGATTCTAGAGGAATTTAATGTTCGGTAATGAAATGCAGGACAACCACCCTTTATTGTGAAAAATTTAAGAGCCCATCAATTTCTGAGCAAATTTGTACAACTTCTTGATTGGTAATGGGGGTCCAGAGTTACATCAAACAAGGAGGAGATCATTGAAAATTTGAGGCTTTGAGCACATAAAATTGTAATAAGTGCCTAGAAATGAAACATTTTGTGTATAGAAAACAACATCCAAGAACACAAAATTGAGCCCTTGTCTAATTGCTCTTAGATAAATTGCCCAAATTTGGGCTAGACACCAAAACCACAAACAATTCAGTCAACCCATTAAAAGTTAGTTTTTGATACCAAGGAACAAGAACCAAGGAAATGAATATCCATTTTTCCCACCACATTTCATATGAATCAAATTTTCCCACCAAAAACCACTTGGTAGGAACAAAAGAAATTCTTAGCTTGGAATTCCTATAGTAAGAACTTCTAATTCTAAATATGTCAGATCTAACAGCAAGTTCATTGCAAAAGTTTCAATCATTCTTAGAAAGACTACAAGGTGGGATCAATAAGAAAGTAAACTTAAATTTGGTTGCAATTGAAATCAAGAAGGAAGTAGATGGTATAGTCCTTGTTGTATTTGAACTAAGGAAAGAGGTAGAAGAAACAATTTGTGTTGAAATTGAAATCAAGGAGATGGTAGAAGATCTTACTACATTTGGGATCAGACAAGAAGTAGAATATGAGTTGCAAGATCTAGGAATAATGGCAACGAAGGCATATCTAAGTGGCATACCAAAGTTGCTACAAGAATACACAAACAAATACTCACAATACTTTTATTATCATTGGGTTCATTAATCAATAGTCTTACATTTTCATCACATTTTAGAAGTAGCGCAAGTCATAGGTTTCCCTTTCTTCCATCAAGATGCACTTTGAAATACATTCCCACTGCTTACACATCAACAACAAATTTCACATTAGATTGGAAAGACTTTGTTGAATGGTATGAATTGTTTGTTTTATTTACGTTTAATTACTATCCAAATTTGACACACTTTTTAATCTCTTGGTCATCATACAAGAAATTTTTGTTTGTACCTTTACTAAAACTTGACAAGACACCCCAAAATGGTTGGAGGTTGGGTTCGAGAAAAATAAGGTTGAGATGAGAAGACCAATGGGAGAGGAGGTCGTATAGTCCATACCACAACATATGTGAAGTGGAACACTTACATATTGTTCATCAACACATTTCAATGTGCCAAGAAAATGCTGAAATGGGGTTTTAAGTCAAAGTTATGAAGATCAAGAGAACTAGCAGCCCCAACTTGGAACCCCATCAACACAAGACCAATAACAATTTCAACTTGTCACAATAGCCATATCAACAACACAAGATTAGCGCCCCCATCTTGCCACAACAAAAAAAAAATTTACTTATTGCATTAGGTAAAGGCAAATGGACAAACCAACAACTAGAAGATGCCATGGACACGGTTGAGAAAGGACACACCTCTTTGAAAAAAAATAGTAAATATTGGAACATCCCTTTTATTTCATTCTTAGATCACTTCAATGGGAGAATTAAAAGCAAGAAAATGGGTCATCAAGGTGTGCTGACATAAGTAGAGGATGGAATAATAATTAGTTGGGTTTTGAGCATGCAAAAAGCTAGCTTATTTGTCACCTTGCAGCACTTGAAATTGAAGGTAATTCAAGTTACACAAACTGGACCCATGCACTTTTGAAATGTTGTTCCAAGAGGTAGTTGGTGGTACTTGTTCAAAAAATGCCATCCAAAAATCAATATGCATCTTGCAAAAGGATTGGAAGTTTCTAGGGCTAAAAGGTTGACAAGTGCAACATACCATACCTTTTATCAAAAGCTAGAAAACATGTACACATAACACAAATACCCACCAAACCACATTTGGAATTTAGATGAAACATGGATTCAAGTAGGTCGATAATTTGGTGCTTGAAATTTGGCTAGGTGAGGTTCACAAAAAGTTTACAACACCATCCCTAAGTCTTGGGAATGGTTGACTATTAACTATGATGTTAATGTAGTAGGGGTAGTGTTACTTGCCTTTTACATCTTTAAAGGTTCAAGAATGAAAAAATATTACATAAAGTTATGCACACCAAGATCATGCATGGCCATGCAAATTTTTTTTTGGATGATTGCATATTTTTCAACCAATTGTTTACTTTCTTTTGCAAATTTGTACCAAGGGATATTTCTCAACAAATCATCACCTTTTGATTATGGATGGCCATGAATCACATGTCACAATAGAAGCACTTGAATAAGTTGTAGAATTTGGAGTGGACATGGTCACCTTACCTTTTCACACTTCACATGCACTCTAGCCCTTGGATGCAACCTATTTCAAACCATTTAAAAATACATTCAGAAATGAACAAGATGCTGCCATGGCAAAAAACAACTTTTTGGAACTAGACAAAATCACCTTGGTAGAATGGGTGGACAAAGCTTTGCAACAATCTTCTAAAAATGAAAAAATCAAATCTAGGTTTAGGGTTTGTGGAATTTGGCCATTGAATTATGCTGCCATGGCCGGAAAGTTTGGTTCAAATGAAATTTTCATTGCAACAAAGTAAAAGGATCCTAGAAATTCATACCCTTTAGATACAATAGTTCAAATTAGTGACAATGAGGATGAAGTTAAAGCTGCCACAAAGTTTCTAATATTACAAAAACTTTTCAATGAGTAGTTATAGTAATTCCCACCAAAGTTGAATGCCCCTTTTCACCCACACCTCGTTATTATGTAGAAATGCCATGCAACCCTACCACCCCATCAACCAACCTCGAGTTAGTTGTGAATTTAAAGGATCTTTGTTTTGAATCAAATGACCTAATTGTTTCATACCAAACCCAACAAGTTCTTACATTAGCAAACTTGTTATCTCTGCCACAATTGCCAATAAGGAGGATTCTTGGGAAGGAACCACTAAAGATTAATGTAGCTCACATGTTGTGACATTTAACCAATACTTGGTTGTGTTCAAGCAAAAAACAATGGACAAGGAGGCTACGGACAAAGTAGGGGAACTCAAAAAAAACACAAAGGGAGATAAAAAAATGTTTCAAAATAAACTTACCCTAGTTGAACAAACAATTCAAAAGATTATTGAAAAGGAGCAAATAACCATGTTTAATCAAACATGATTTGCTACTACATTTAGGGTTGTTGGTGAATATTTCCACAATAATTTCATATAAGGATTTCAAGCCCATCCTTTAGGCTATAAAGGGTTTGGTTTTGGAATCACATTTGTACAACAAAGATTTGTTAGATAGCAAAGAATGGCAAGGATGCATCTTGCTAGACATGCCCCAACCAAGTTGCAACTATTTTTTCACATGAATAAAAGAGGGGATAAAGGTTTAGGGTTCTAGACTACGATCATGATGGGTTTAGGGTGCATCAATGTGTTTGGAAGGGGAGAGACAAAAGAAATAGGAATCAAATTGTCTAAAAATGGCAATGTAAAAAAAGAGTAGAGGTAAAGGAAAAAAGAATGTTTGCAAGTGGTAATGGGTTTGGGGTTTATAAAGTAAACTCAAAAGGATTTTGATAAAGGAGTTTAGGGTGATAGAAAGAAAATGAAGGGTGCACTCAAGAGGATTTTGGCAATACTCAAGCTTAGAAATATGATTATTATATGGCAAAGATTATTTCATCATGATTGTTCAGTTTTGGGTACATTGTTAGAATGAACACCACGTATCCTAGATTTCTTATGCTTACAACAATAAAAGTAGCATGAAAAAAAAAACTAGTTAATATTTTTAACACAAGTTTTCATGTCTCCTTTTTTTCTTCATCTAACTCCTGGAAAATGGTGGCAAGTTGAGTTTTTGCATATGCAGATGTAATATAGAATGGGTCATTTGTAGCAACTTCAACATGCTTCAAGATGGCTAATGCCCCTACAATGTTGTCAAGAGAAAAACTTTATCAAATGACCTTCATGATCTGACTATATTCAAAACTAAAAAACCAATTAAAAGGAAACAACTATCTTCTATACCTGGAGGAGGCAAGTAACCTACCTGAGTAAATATTATTGTATTAATGTTTATTATGTTGCCTCTTGAATACAATAGAGGGCCTCCACTATACAAAATATTCACCATTAATCCCAGACTCCAGCTTATAATATATCACCTTGGAATTAATCAAGAAAGGGACATTGCAAAAGTCGGATTCAAAATTCAACTTGCAGACACAATGGGTACTACTTTCCTAAAACATTATATCAAAGCTAATCAAAAGCCCCAAGAACCTACCACACGACCAAATTAAAGGTCCTCCAGCCCTTGTAGGTGTGGAAAACATCACATGATTCCAATTGAATAGGTTAGCTATTTATAGAACTTTATTTCATAGGGATAGTAAAAATCATTGGTTGCATATTTAGTTGCCTTGCTCATAACATGTCTAAAACATGTTCCATTAAAAGGTTGATACAAATTTAGGGCCTCACATGAAATCATTGACTTGAGGGCAACATTCATGCTCGCCAAGTTATTGCCCTAGTTGTCTTTCACATAACACAACACCTTAGATGTGAGACCAAATTTCTCCAACATGGCCTCCAATTGTTTTGCCAACCCCATGCCCATAATGTCATTGGCTTCAAAAAGGCCAATTGTGACATGATGAGGCTTCCAATCAACTAATAGAAAGTTTATGATAAGGGAAAAATTATCATGTTGGCTTCTACTCATCCACAAATCAAAAGTAATCATGACTATAGGTGTAACATCAAGTTGAGGTTGAACATACAAATCTACACAATGTAACCATAGATGGAAATTTCTTTTCCAACAATGTCCTTTGAGATGGGAAAACAAGTTCTGGATCCAATTTCAATGCCAACCTCCACATCCAAATATTTTCACATGTGTTCAAGGGAAAAAAACCCCTTTGGCTATGAGTAAGACTAAATCATTTAAGAATAGTTGTTGAACCTCATCTAGTTTTTTGTAAGGAGCTTTGCTTCCAAACAAATTTGAAATTGTACCTTGGAGTTATTGTGAAATCTTATTTGGTTGCATGCATGGCCTTATAGCCTTCATTGGCACCCACTATTTGTGACCTTGAAACGTTGTCTACAACAACAACTTCTTCAACAAAGGTAGTCAAAAGTTTAAGATGTTCATATTCAACATGTCTTTTCATAGGTCTATCACAAAAAGGGTGTTGTATACAATAATGCCCTTTTTCTCTTTTGTATTCTTCCCAATCAAAGACACGAGGACAACATGGGGGAAAACAAATGATGCACCGGCTTAATTACTAAACTTCCTCACATTTGGGAAGATCTCCATTGTATATAGCAAAAAAAGACCATGGAGCATATTTATGACTATAATTAGCCCAAAATTTGGCTTATTTATGTAAATCACCAAATTTTTTATTTTATTTATTTTTTAATTGGTCGAATTTGAAACGTTTATGCAAACACTTATAGATGAAAAGGTTGTCCCTTAAGTGGAGTACTAATAAGGTTGTCATCATTTAGGGATACTTGTAGATGATCTCCTTGATCAAGTAGTGAGCCTAAGACCATGTCCAACTATGCATGATCTTCTTGTTGTCTTGCCATGCCTTGAAACCAAAAAGAAATTGATTCAAATTCTATAAACAATTTATGGTTGATTTCATTGAAATGTAAAATTCTTAATTATCACACGCATTTTCCCTGCAATTGGACAAAATGCACTTGTGGGCCCATGAGTCCCCTATTTACTTCATGCATTTACCCACTAGTGGATTAATGTTTTTTAAAACTTTTTTCAAGGTTGCTTAACTAGCTACACCCACCTAGGCGTTTGTAAATTTCCAAAGTGGAATAAATTGTTTATTTTTATTTTGTTTGGGTGTTGTGATTGGTTATCATGCTAAATTAAAAGTGAGCTTTTGGCAACCAAACAAAATGTACATAACATGATTTGGCTATCTAAATTAATCAAGGGGAAAAAACATTTGGCAATAAACACACTACAATTGCATGCATTGCTAAAGGAGTTGAAGCCCAATTCAAAAGACTTTGCCCATTTGCAATAGCAATGTGCTTACACCCACCTTCAACCCCACCCTAAGTTCCAACTTGTCTAATTTTTTTACATTTACACTTATCTTGTTGTAATGTATATATATACACTTACATGAAGCCAATGTTAATATTTTTCAAATACATTTACACGGCCATGTGTAAATGTTTTGGGTTGTGTAAGTGTAAATACTAAAATTATTTGTAAAGTCACCTTGTATTTGGGCCTTTTTTCACCCCAAACCCTTCTTTCAAGGGTATCCATGAAGTAAGGAAGTTTTATGAAATTTGGAAATGAAATGCTAAAAATTAGCATTTAATGCACAAGTTTCAAGATTACTTATAGGAGCTTTACAAGTAGGAACAATGAAAATATAGGTAGCAACAATGGAAGCGTTAAAGACAAAAGAAAAAATAGGGTGAAACTTAATTCACCATACAAACTGAAGTCCCCCGACCTTTGAATGTTAAAATGCTTCATTAAAAAATTTCATCCTATTTATGATAAACTCAAGGTTCTAGTGTTGTTTTTCTTATTCTACATATAGTTTTATTATGTATCTTTAATGACCAGACCTTTTTGCAAAGTCATATGAATTAGTTGTGGGTGTATATTTTGATGGTTTTTTTTTTTGCAATGGGCCGTTTAGTTAGCTTATCTTCGAAGACATTATGAAATCACCCTCCTCAATTAAAAATCACATTTTTACATTGTTATATATTTACATTGTTTTATCAGACCACGTAAAATTATATAAATACTTTTATTTTTACATTTACACTTGCATAAAGTGTAAGTTCCGAACCATTTACATGCACAACACTGGTCTAGACTCCAAATTCCAAACTTCCAACATGCACATTACACAAGATAATTCAAAAAACACCAAATAAAATCTCCAAGCCAATTCCACAAACCTGCATGACCTTTCAAAATATGTTTCAAAGTTGAAAACCAATGTAATATTTGACATGTGTGTTTCAACAAAATAAATTTTTTTTGTATACCTACAATTTTTTTATGTGCAAAACTTGGTACAAAAAGGAAAATCCCCCAAAGTTGATCAGTAATGGGAATAGGAACGGCTATAGTGAAAACGACAAGGGAAATAATGCTGCTACTTTGCTAAAAGAATCCTTAACTTTTGGCTAATTTTAATTAATTTTTTTCATGCCTATAAGTAGCCCATCCAAAAACCAAGTAGCCATTTGGTGATTTTTAACCACAAAAAAAAACGTTGTAGTGGATATAAGACATTCATGAGCGTGCTGCATGTCCCTTAATTACCACATACATTTCCCCTACAACTGGACAAAATGCATTTGTGGGCCCGCAAGTCCCCTATTTACCTCACACATTTACCCACCACTAGATCCAATGCATTCATGGGCCCATAATTCCCTTAATTACCATTTGCATTTTTGTTACAATTTAACAAAACGCACTTGTGGGCCTAAAAGCCCCCTATTTATTTCATGCATTTACCCACCATTAAATACAACACATTTGTGGGCCTGCAAGTCCCCTAATTACCACTCACATTTTGTTCAACATTTTCCCCACAACTAAACAAAATGCATTCATGGGCTTGCGAATCCCCTATTTATTTCACACATTTACTCACTACTAGATAGAAGGCACTCATAGGCCCACAAGTCCCTAATTACCACTTGCATTTTCCCCACAATTCGACAAAACACATTTGTGGGCCCACAAGTTCCTTGTTTACCTCACACATTTACCCACCACTAGATACAATGCACTCATGGGCCTACAAGTCCCTTAATTACCACATGCATTTTCCTTGTAAATGGACACAATACATTCATGGGCTCATAGATCCCTTATTTACTTCACACATTTACCCACCACTCGATACAACGCACTTGCGGGCTTTCATTTTTAAAAAAAATTGGTTGGTTTGGCTAGTATTAGTGTTGACACCCTAAATCTTAAAGTATAAACCCTAAGTCCCAAAGGGAGAGCAAGATCACACCAAAAGGGGAGTTGTAGCAATGATGAACATAATGCAACAACACAACAAACAACAAGACCAAGGGGTGGGGGGGGGGTGGGCAAGTTTTGCTCACCTCTAGAGGCGATGGTGATGGTTGTTACGCTTCTCTTCATGTTCTTACAACTTGCACATAGAAGACAAGGGGGGGAGTTAGATTGCACCAAGGGGGGAGTTGCAATGATGGTGAACACAATGCATCAACACAAACGCGCAAACAATAAAACCAAAAGGGGGTTGGGTAGGTCTTGCTCACCTCCAACAGTGATTGCGATGGTTTATGTGTTCTTCTTCATGTTCCTACAACCTACATATAAAGACAACGGGGGAACAAGATTGCACCAAAATGAGACTTGCAACAATGGCCAACACAATGCAACAACACAAACATGTAACAACAAGATCAAAAGGGGGGTGGGTAGGTCTTGTTCACTTTTAGAGGTGATGGCGATGGTTGACACATTCCTCCTTGTGTTGTTGCAACTTGCACAAGACAATGCACAAGGGGAGGGCAACTAAAAATGCCAACACATAAACAAAACAACCAAAGGCAAGGGGGGTGGGTAGGTCTTGTTCACCTCCTTTTAGAGACAATGGTGAGGTCAACACAAACATGACCCACAAAGTGCAAACACAAAAATGAAAAAACCAAAGGGGGGGAGGTGGCACAGGTCTTGCTCACTTCGAGAGTTGATGGTGAGGTCAATGCATTCCACTTCACGCTCTTGCAACTTGCACAAGACAATGCCCAGGAGCAAGATCACACATGGGGAGGATGGGGGTAGAAGAATTCTGCATGGGTCTTTTTTTTCTCATTTTTTCATTTTTTGTTGAAGCAAAAGGGAAAAAAAATCAAGGGGTGGTGGTGTTGCCTTGCTCGCCTATGAAATAGTTCGAATGACAATGAGGTAGCTTGAGCTTCAAACTTTGGTGGTGGTCAAATGAAGTTCCTAGAAGTGGCGCAATAGAAAGCTTAACAAGAATAGCTGCAAATCATAAACCACACTCCCCCCTTAAATCCTTAAATGATTTTACCTTGCATTTACATGACCCCATAAATTTACATGGGGTCATGTAAGTGTAAGAAAATATGTTGTGTAAGTGTAAATCATTTACATTAACACAAATTATACAAATTGTATATACATCTATACACTTACACACACAACATTGGTTATGACCTATGCACTTTGCAGTTCAAGTTAAATGCACCTTCACCCACAACCCTTATTTGGGCTTCTATCAATATTTACTACACCATCTCATTAATCCATAAACATTAAAAATATGACAATATAAAATAAATCGGTACTCATCACATTTTGGCCAATCAAAATTAACCATTTTTTTTAAAACTAACCTTTTTGAAAGGGATTATGTTTTAGGTATGTTTGTAGGCTTAAACTGAATTTGACATTCAGTTGTTATATATTATCCAAAATATGATGTACATGTTGTTTTACCAATGTGGTGCATATGTTCTTAAAATTCCATTGATACTCATTAATTTTGGGCACGAAGAATTGTCTATGACATGCAACATGGTGTTTACTTGTTTTCCAATCCTCATTCATAAACATGGAAAGTGAAATAATATATAATGATAGACAAGTTAAAATCAAACATTGTTATGGTCAATCAATAAGGAGTAGTCATTGTATCATAGAAACTAGCTTGGTTAGGTAATAATTAATTACTTTTTGAAATTATCAATTTTTTTGAAAAATACTTGCCTACCATACCAAGAATTGTGAAATTTTTTTTCAAGCACAACAACCTCATTAATTAACATTAATGCTGAATTATAATATAATATTATTATTACTGAAAAATATAAAGGATAAAATTATAATAATAATAAAACACCTTGCAACCGAACTAAAGTAATTACTATGGATTCATGCAATGGCTTTAACATGCATTGTATCTAGTGCACATTGACTAGCTAAAATAACACCAAATGATATTTATTGCAACATATAAATATTATATTTCATCCAAAATATGTTAGGTAGGCCACTAGTGGGATTTCTCTTATAGGATAAATAGAAGCAAAAACATGATGTCATTTCTATAGGGAAGGCTCAAGCTTATTGAAAACTTGTTTGTGACTAATTATATTTATTACCATCTTTATAACAACTAGCAAAGTTGAAGAAGAATGATATCAATTTTTAAAGCAAACAACTTAACGCCATTACTAAGATTTGTAAATATAAAGGGCTTCATGAGGGGCACCACTTTATTTTGATGGCCATGGAGGTGCAAGGTGTATTTGGGCATGATATGAATCATTTCTTCAGGGAATGTGCTCATTTTTTCCACGATAGACAATCAAAAAGTCATTTATCTTTGTCTTTTTTCATTTAGTTTTTTAGGTAGCATGTTAGTATTTCTTTTCAATGTGCTTTAGCCTCTACTATAGTGAGGAAGATTGTGTTGATGGGAGATGCTTGTTCTAGACCTCCTATTATTATTAGATTTCAAGATTTGCATGCAGGTGACATTAAAGGGGTTGTGGGTGAAATAGCTCCCTACCACAAGGGATTAGCTCTTTCCCTTCTTTGGTTCCTACGGGCTTTGCATTTTTTTGGCCTTTCTTTGGCCTTCCTTTTTGTTGTTTGTGTGATGGTTCCAGCCATCAAGTTTTTTGGTGTACTATTTGCAAACCCCAAGCATATCATTGATTGAGTTTTCCTTTCCCCTTAAGAACATTTGATTCTAGCTCTTTCACCCTTAATTTTAGCTATTGATTCCTTTGCAAAAAATGGACATTTTCTAACTTTATTCATGGATCAATTCTTCTCGCAGCTTTGACTTTGAACAATGGGTAAACTACTACCTAATACCTTGTAGCCAATGTCTCCATTAGGTGTACTTGGGGGTTATGATTATCTTGGGTAACCTTGAACCATGACCTCACCTTAAAATCTTAAGCCCCATGTTATTGAGAGGTTGGCTATTATTTTACCCACTAATTATTAGCCTGATATAAGCCACTCCCAAGTTAGCAGTTCCATCTGCATGTATGTAAAAATAGATACATACTTCGTGCCGTTACAATTTTTGGTTGTTAGATATAACTTTATTTTGTTTTAGTTGGATCATTTCAAGTATTTATTTTAGTTAACAATAATTTGCTTGTTTGTCACTTGAAATTTGTAGTTTCATATGTGTCTATAAGCACACAAATGAAAGCACTTGAATTTTCAGAATTAAACAGAATAAAGCCACAAATTTTTTGCCTTTGAAATTTGGTTTGCAATTTGAATGCTTTAAAAGTGTTCAAAAGTATTTTTGGCATCAAACAAAGCTAATTAGATTTGTCTGGTTCCAGAGCAAAGAGTTCCGAAGTTCCTGACATGTTCCGCAAAGAGTTCCCAATAGCGCCTCACTTTTATCCCATATGGTTTGGCAAGTGTTGTGCTCCTTTCATGGATATAGCTGGGCCAAAGGGACAAAACTCTACGCTTCAAAATAGGACCTTGCATTTTGGGGCCTCCATAGTTTTATTACTTTTGAGTGATGGGCCAATCAAATTGGCCCATTGCAAAAAAAGAAAAATTGAACTTGAGAGTGCACCTTATCTAATTAATGCAAAACACAATAGGTAGGGTGCTCTTAGGGCTGGTTCTTTGACCCAATTCTTTGAGTTTTTAGAACCTTTGGTATGGGCCAAAATTGGTTCTGTGATTTTTTGAATAACCTCAAGTCAAAAACTAAGGTTGACCGGTTATTAAAAAACACCTGGTTATCAATCTGGTTATTGATACCTTTCCAGCCAATAAAGGAAATTTCAAAATTTGATAACCTACCTGGTTGACTAGAATCTCATCCAGGTAGGTTATCAATCCTAAAACCTTATAGATGCTTATGATAGAAAAAAGAAAAAGGAAAAAAATATAATTATAATTAGAAAACTAATAACCTAAAATCCGATTATTAAAAAAGAAATAACCGGGAAATACTGGTCAGAACTGGTTCTTTGCTAGTGAGAACCGTCGGTCAAGGGTATAGGTATACCCTACCCTTACCCCACTGGTTCCAGGTTCCCAAAAATGAGAATCTCCTGAGTCCCAGCACTGACTTAAACCCTGGGTCTAGGTCAAGCATGCAATGAAGACCCCGGTGGGCATGCCCGGGGAATCGGAATGCTGACCCCTGGTAAGGAAATCTAGTCCAGGATAGGGGATAGAGAGAAGGGAATATCTTGAAGGCTGCTGAGAGAATCTGACCTGGGTTAAGGGAACAATTGACCACTGATTAGAGTATAATTCATGTCCTTGGGGGAGTGTCATGCCATGGCAACTCTAGGTGAGGTACCCCTGGGCCCCGGTCCCTACTACCTTGGCAACTTTGACACTAATTTACATTATTTTCAGAAATATCGAAATTTTCAAAAAAAAAAAAAATTCAAAAAACCAATTTTTTTGAAGGAAAATTAGAAGTCTTCAGAAAATTCTATTTGTTGAAATGAAAATTTCACAATTAATTAATTATTTGACAAGCTTGTGTAGAAGCTGCCAAGGTACTATGAATTAACCTGGGTATAACCTGGGTTGATTTATGAATTGGGTGAAGGGACAAAGTAGGGGTCCAGTCCCAGTCCGAACTTCCAATCTTAGCTGAAGCCCTGGATTTGTACGTATAGGGTAAGGTTTTCCTTTTAGGCCCTTCCGGGAAGTAAGGCACTACGCCGAGGCCAGCAGGCCGAGGGTTGTGCCGAACTTCCCCAGAAGGGCCTAAAAGGAAAACATTGCCTGGCGTAAAGTATAGGAGAAGGGTCTGAAAATAGACCCTTCCCGTAGGTAAAGACCGGCGGTGATTTTGCTTTCCGCTTCCCTGTCTAGATAAGGATAAAAACTGATAAAATGTGAAAAACGATGCAAATATGCAAAAGATAGATCACTGAGTTTGAAAGCTGTAACTTCCGAAATGTGGAAGGCCCAGTACAGCCTGTCCACATTTCGGAAAGTACAGTTTTCAATCATTGCAAAATTCAGGTAAGTAATCGCCTTACATTAAGAAAAGTCTACCGGGTCTTTACGTTCCTGGAAAGATTTTTGAAATTTCTTTCCACTTCTTTCTTTCCGCGTTTAGGTTTTTTCTAACAGTTTTCTCTTGTGTTGTCTCTTTCACACTTGCTGTTTTTCGGTCCCATCGCTTTCAGTCTTGTGCGCATTTTCTTTTGCAATTCCTTTGAGCTTGCTTCTTATCGTCCTTGCTTTCC
>Ga0116227_10002464_pt1 | contig 42069 bp, 46 predicted proteins | sample S1TSphgellanicum_FD_89693 | JGI IMG/M metagenome (GOLD analysis project Ga0116227, IMG submission 89693) | Host-associated microbial communities from peat moss isolated from Minnesota, USA - S1T2_Fb - Sphagnum magellanicum MG | ecosystem: Host-associated > Plants > Peat moss > Unclassified... | reverse complement strand
CTGGGGTGCGCCTCGTGCGTCGCGAGACGCTGCTGCCGCCAGGCGAGAGCGCCCGCAGTTACGATCGTACGATGCTCGACGCGATGAGCGAAAGCCAAAACGACGCCGCGGTCGTGGCCGAACGGGCTGCAGGGTTTGCGGTCCCCGAACCGCAGCGGCGGATCGACGTGGTGGGTTTTACGGCGACTTCGCACGCCCGTCCGGCACTCGCCGTGGGCGACCGCATCCTGCGCGCGGGCAACGTCTCGATCCGGACGCTGAGCGATCTCGCCCGGGCCCTCGCGGGCGTGCCGCCGGGCGCCTCGATTCGGGTCGTCTATCTTCGCGGCCGGATCGTGGGCGTCGCGCACGTCGTCACGGCGGCGGAATCGGGCCGGACCCGGCTCGGTGTGCTCGTGCGCAGCCGCACCCTGGCCGTCGCGCTACCGCTCGACGTGCACTACGATCTGGGCGAGATCTCGGGTTCGAGCGGCGGCCTGATGTTTGCCCTGGAGATTTACGCGCTGCTGCGTCCGGGCGCGACGGCGGCGGCGGTCGCCGGCACGGGCACGATCGATGCCGACGGCCGGGTCGGTCCGATCGAAGGGGTCGCCCAGAAGCTGATCGCGGCGCAGCGGGCCGGCGTGACGACCTTCCTCGTTCCCAAGGCGAATTTCAAAGAAGCGAAGCTGCCCGGCATGCGCGTCATCGGCGTCGCGACGTTTCGCGAGGCGCTCGCCGCGGTCGGCGGCTAGCGCTTAAACCGGTGGAGCCTGGACGTTGTGCGCGAACATCTCGAGCCGTTCGCGGTCGAGCGCGCGCACGCGGCCGCGATCGAGTTCCACCGCGGAGGCGTTCTTGAGCCGCAGGAGCGCCCGAGCCGCCATATCGCGAACGGTTCCCGCCGCCGCGGCGATCTGGGCCTGCGAGAGATTTTCGATACCGGAGAGCCCCTTCGCCATTCCGGTGGTCGCCGGAGCGTACGAAAGCAAAAACTTCGCGACGCGTTGCAGGACGTGGGCGAACGCGAGATCCGCGATCGTGTCGATCGAACGCCGCCGAGCCTGCGAGGCGTCGGTCAAAAAGCCGATCGCGAGTTCGGCGTCGTTGCGGCTCGCGTGCAAGACGGCTTCCGTCGGCAGCAGGACGATGCTGCAGTCCGTGAGCGCTTCGGCCCGTGTGGTCGCGCCGCCGCCGTCGAAGGTTCCGGTTTCGTTGAGCGGGTCCAGCGGCAGTCGTTCGCCGAGCGCGTGCGTCTTGCCGTCGGGGGAGAGCAGCGTGTAGACGACCTTGCCCGTTCGCACGAACGCGAGGTACGGCCACATTTCACCCTCGTCGTAAATCGTTTCTCCGGATTTGTACGAGCGCTCCGTCGTCGTGGCCGCGAGGTCGCGGATCGTCGCCGCTTTGGCGTTGGCGAACGGCGTGCAATGCGAGAGAAACGTGCCGATGTCGGCATGTTCGTCGATTCGTTCGATTCGAATCGTCCAACGTCCCGAGCCGAGGTTGCGCGCGTCCCAGGAGAATCGTCCGGGACGGTGCTGTAAGAACTCGTTGCGTAGCGCCCGGGGGTCGCTCTCCTCAGGCAATTCCAAGATGCCGCCGAGCTGAAGCTTGTCGAAGGCGTCGAGGACGATCACGTTGCGATTGGTATTCGGCAGCGTCCGACTATCGAGCGTAATTGCCGGCACGCGGGAATTGGCCATCGCCCTCTTTCATTAGATGCAAGGCAGCCGCCGCCTCCCCCCGAACGTTTGGCAGCCGTGCGAGCGCGCTATCTCCTCATCCTCGCCGCCTTGGCGGCGGCACTTCGCCCGGCCGCGGCCGGCTCGCCGCCGAAGGCCCCCCCGCTCGCCGTCTACGTTGAAGAAGACCCCTCCTCGCTCGACACGATCCTCAACACGCCGTATGGCTGGCAACTGGCGCCGCTCACGCAGGGCTACCTTTTCACGGTGGACGAGCACGGCCGCCTCGTTCCCGATCTCGCCCGGTCGGTGCCGTCCCGCGCGGGCGGCGGCATTTCAGCCGACGGCAGGACGATCGTTTACGCGATCCGTCCGGGCCGCTGGTCCGACGGCGAGCCCTTCGACGCGCGCGACGTCGCCTTTACCGTCGCGGCGCTGCGTAACCCCGCGACGAACGTCCCCGACCGCTCCACGGTCGCAGCGATCGCGAGCGTCGAGGCGCCCCGGCCCGATCGCCTCGTCGTGCGGCTGCGCCGGCCCTCGGCGCCGTTCGTTTCGTCGTTTTTGACCCTCGGTGCGAGCGATCCGTTCGCAATCTTGCCGCGCCACATCGCGAGCCGCTACGCGAACCTCAACGCCTCGTCACTCGACCTCGCGCCCGTTGGCCTGGGCCCGTTCCGGCTCGCGCGCTGGGTGCGCGGCGAGCGGCTCGAATTCGAGCGAAATCCCTTTTATTGGCGCGGGCCCGCCGCCTCGGACCGCGTGATCGTGCGGGTCGAGCCCGACCCCACGACGCGGCTCCTGCTCGCGCGGACGGGTGACCTCGATGCGGACTATCTGACGGGCCTGGAGGTGGATGCGGCGCGGCGGGCGAGACTGCGCGTGGTCCTGACCACGACCAACATCGTCGATTATCTGCAGTTCAACGAACGGCGCAGCGCTTTCCGGAATGCGCGGCTGCGCCGCGGCATCGCGGAAGCGATCGATCGCAATCGGCTCGCGAGCACCGTCTATCGCGGTCTGGAAGCGCCGACCGACACGGGTTCGCTCGACCCGGTCCTCGGAGCAGGAGCCGGACCGCGAGCCGCGCCGCCGGCCTATGCGCCGGCCGCAGCACGCGCCGACCTGCGGGGTGCTCCCGCATTGGAACTCGCGATCGCCGGGAAGTGGCACGCGAGTTCCGCCGCGGCACTCGCCATCCTTGCCGACCTTACGCAAGCCGGCGCGGCGGCGACGCTTCACTCGTACAGTACCTCGGTCTTTTGGGGACCGGCCGCGTCCGGCGGCATCCTCGAGGGCGGCCGCTTCGACGTTGCGCTGACCAGTTGGTCACCGAGCCTCGATCCCGACCGTTCGTATCTCTTCGGCTGCGCTGCCCGGCCGCCGGGCGGCGGAAACGCGGGCGACTACTGCGATCCGGCCTTCGACGCAGCCGAGCGCCGCGGCGCCGCGACGTACGATCCGGCGGCCCGCGCGGCCGCGTACCGGGCGGCGACCGCAACCCTGATTCGCGACCTTCCCGTCGTGCCGCTCGGCTTGGAAGTAAGCGCGTACGCCGTGTCGGCGCGGTTCCACGGTTTCAAACCGAACGTCCTCGGACGCGACTACTGGAACGCCTGGGAATGGTCCCGCTAAGGCGCCCTATCGTCCTTGGAAGTCGGCCGCCCGTTTTTCGAGAAAAGCTTTGGTGCCTTCGGAAAAGTCTTTCGTTCCGACGAGCGTGCCGAAATGGAGCGCCTCGATTTCGAGCGCGGCGGCGAGCGGCAGCCCGGCGCCGTCGTCGATCGCCCGTTTCGCCGCGGAGACGGCGAGCGGCGCGCGCGAGGCGATCGTCGTAGCGATGCGCTTCGCTTCATCGAGGAGCGCCTCGGGCGCGACGACGAACTCGACGAGGCCGATGCGATGCGCCTCGCGCGCGTCGATCAGCTCGCCGGAAAGGCACAGATACATCGCCATTCCTCGGCCGAGAAGACGAGCCGTCCGTTGCGTTCCGCCGTAGCCGGGCAGAAGACCGAGCGTAACTTCCGGCTGCCCGAACCGGGCTTTCTCGCTGGCTATTCGAATATCGCAACCCATGGCTAATTCGCAGCCGCCCCCAAGTGCGAATCCGTTGACCGCTGCGATCACGGGCGTGCGCATCCGCTCGATGAAGAGCGTGAGCCCCTGTCCTTCATGGACGAGTGCGACGGCGGCGACGGCGTTCGGCAGGCTCCCGAGTTCGCCGATGTCGGCTCCCGCACCGAAAGCTTTCTCGCCCGCTCCCGTCAGCACCACGGCGCGCACGGCGCCGTCCGCTTCGAGTTCCGCGAACGCGGCGCGCAGCTCGCGAATCATTAAGAGATTAAGTGCGTTAAGGACTTTGGGGCGGTTCAGAACGACGAGGGCGATCGCGCCTTCACGCTCCACGAGGATCGTTTCGTATGCCACGCCGCTCAAGTTACTTGTCGTGGCGCGAGGTCCCTCGCCGTGTGGTATACTCTTGCGCGGCGCCGCTGGGCGCCCAAACGCTGGTGAGGACGGGATGACGGGGATGCGCACGGCATATCATACGGCGCTCGAAGCGGCGCGACTCGACGTCGTGCGGTTGGGCGCGCTCGTCGGCGACGCGTTGCACGCCGCGGTGTCGTCGCTCGAGCGGCGCGACACGCCGCTTGCGGCTCGCGTCATCGCCGGCGATGACGACGTCGATAATCTCCGTCGCCGGGTCGAGCAGAACTGCATCGAACTCATTTGGAAACAGCAGCCCGTGGCCGGCGAATTGCGCCAAGTGGCCGCGATGCTCGAAATCGTGACGGACCTCGAGCGGACGGGCGACTATGCGGTCGAAATCTCGAAATCGTCGATCAAACTTGCCGACGTCGCGATCCGTCCGGCCCGCGTCGAGATCGGCCGGATCGCGGCGATCGCGAACGAAATGCTTCGCGAAGCCATGCGCGCCTATACGGAGCGCGACGTTTCGATTGCCGAGGCCGTCATCGCGCGCGACGACGAGGTCGACGACCTCTACGCGCACGGCATCGAGGCACTCCAAGATGAGATGCAGGCGGATTCCGGCATGGTGCGCGCCGGTACGATCATGCTCTTCGTGCTGACCAACCTCGAACGGGTCGGCGACCGCGCGCAAAACGTTGCTTGGCACACGAAGGAAATGCTCGGAAAAGGGTGACCGCAATCCGCTATTCGACCGCGCTGCTGTTCTGCGGCGTCGCCGCTACGAGCCTATCGGCTTCGCCGCCGGCTCTCGCCGCGGACCGGCGAGCCGCACTCGTCGCGGACCAACCGCCAACGGTTGCCGCGGATCAGCCCTACGGGGTCACGATCGACGGGCGCCGCGTCGATGCGCAGACGCCGAGCGGGCGGAGCCGCAACGGCGTTCTATACATCAATCTGATTCGGGCCGTCAAGTCTTTCGACGGGCTGGTCACATTCGCACCCGGCGGCGTGGCCCACGTCACCATCGGCGTAAAGAATGTCGATTTCCGGATCGGCAGTTCCGTCGCTCGGAGCGGCAAGACGGAACTGCAGTTGCCGGGTGCGCCCTTCGTCGCCGGCGGCGACGAGTACGTTCCGCTCGCGACGCTGGCCGCGCTCGCATCTGCGAAAATAACGATCGACCGCGTGCACCATCGCGAGCTCTTGACGTCGGCCTCGGCTTCCTCCCAAAGCGACGCGCCCGCCCCTCCCGCAGGCGCCGACGACATCGTTCCCTCACTCGCGCAAGCGCTCGCCGTCGTCACGACGTTTCGCATCGATGCGGCCGGCTTGCACGCGCGGGCCGACATCACGAATAAGACGGCAAACGTCTATCGGGTGGAATTCCCCACCTCGCGCCAGATCGAATTCGTTGCGTCGCGCGACGGTTCGCAGGTTTGGACTTCGTCGCCCGGGCACGCCGGTTCGCCGGGAGCCTCCGCGCTCGTGATCGCCGCGCGCGGGACGCAAACGGTTACGGCCAGCTGGCCGGACTACGCGAAGGCCGGCGCCGGACGCTACACGTTGCGGGTCCGAATCCTCACACCGATCCCGCTCGACGAACCGCCGGTCTCACTCGGCGTCACCGCGCCTTCCCCGGCTCCTGCCAGCTAAGGCTTCGAGGGACCCGTGCTTCGACAAGCTCAGCATGACAATGACGGACCGACTTGTCATCCTGAGCCTGTCGAAGGGCATCCTGAGCCTGTCGAAGGGCGGCTAGTAGCCGTTCTCTCGCACGGCGCACGGGGACATGATCGCGTCGGACATGCCGTGGATGAGCCGCTTGTCGGCGGGTGCGATCGTCGCGAGGATGCCGCCCAACCGGACGTCGTCGCCGACCACGAAGTAATAGGGGCACAGCCGCACGCGGCCGTCGAGATCGGCGATCGCGTCGGACTTGCGATCGAAGTACGGTACCTTCACTCGCTTGCCCTTATGGAACCGCTGCAACACGTACGGCGTGCGCTCGTACGATGCGAGCGCCTCGTCGAGCGCCTTCTGCCAATCGTCTTTCGTCAGGTCGTTCGCAACCTTGACGCCGCGCGAGCCCCAGGCGATTTCCGAAAAGCCGGACGGTTTGACGACGAAGTCGCGTTCGCTCTTGCCGAGCGGCACGAGTTGGGCCCAATCGCGAATCGGTTCGTCGCCGGCGGCGAGCCCCGCGATCGCCCCTTGCGGTGGTAAGGGCCGGGGGTCGAGAATCCAGGTCTGCGGGAAAATCGCGCGCAGACGCTCGAACGCCGGGCCCAGCTCCGCTTTCCAGAGTTTCGCGAGCAGATCGTTGTGAAGTAGCGCGAAGGCGAGTTTCTCTTCGAGATGGGCCTTCGGCGGCGGCGTCATCTTGACGCGGTTGTGGCGCGCCGCGTAGAGCATGAGATCTTGCTTGGGCACGTTGAGGAGATCGAAGAGCTCGAAGTTCCGATAGAGGACGTCGATCTTGCGTTCGGTACCGTCGGCCAGGCGGACGAAGAGTGCCTCTTCGGTGAACACGATATCTTCAGGCCGGCAAACGTGGGTCTCGCCGAGCCCCTTCACGTTCATCGCGTTTGCCAGCCAATCGAGTTCGGCCCGGTAGTCACCCGCCTCGTTCGAGACGACGATGGCCGTGGTCGGCCGTTCGAGCGAACCGCTCGCCGCGAGCATGGCGGCGAAGCCGTCGGCGATGCCGTCGGTGTCGCCGATCGTGTCGTAGCCGAGCTGACAATACGCGTTCGCCATCGCGCCGACGAAGCCCATCCCTCCCGGAATGCTATCGAGTTCGCTTGCGATGAAGCCGTCGCTCGTGAGGATGAGGTCGGGCCGGATCACACCCGGCACGTCGCTCTTGAAACGGTTCTGACGGCCGAGCTTGACGATCGACTCCGGCTTCCCGATGTCGAGATATTCGGCGATGAAGCTCGGCGCCGAGCCGCGGACGCTGCGTTGGTACAGACCGCCGAGGGCGCGATAGAAGCGCAGGAGATCGGCCCCGAGGCCCGCGATGGCTTCGTGCGTCTCGGGTGAGATCCAGAACGGCTCGGGCGAAAGGCGCCACGCAACCCGGCTTTGATCGACGCCGACGCCGCCGAAGAGTCCGGCGGGCATCTTGTCGTTGAGGAAAAGCGCCTGATCGCGCGGCGTCATGGTCGGGTCGAGCGCCGTACAGCCCATTACGGCGCTACATACCCTCGTTTTGATCGAGGGCCGCAGCGACATCTCACGAACGCTCTAGAAACGCTGCGGCGCCCCCGCGGTTGCGCCCGGCTCACAGGAGCGAGCTTTTTCGAGCGATAACGTGGGCCGTCGCCCCATGCGTATCGATCTCATCGCCCTCGATCTCGACGGCACCCTCCTCGACCCAAGCGAACTGATTTCCGAACGAAACCGCGCCGCCATCCGGCGTTCGCTCGAAGGCGGCATCCGCGTCGTGCTCGTGACGGGCCGGGGTACCGACCTGCCGATCCGGATCTCGCGCGAACTCAATCTCAATTTGCCGGTGATCTGCTGCCACGGCGCCCTGACGAAGGATTTTGGCGCGAACCGGACGCTCGTTCATCTCCCGATACCGCTGCAGTACGCGAAGCCGATGGTCGAGTTCGCCGAGAAGAACGGCCTGTCGCTTGCGATCTATTCCGAAGAGCACTTCTATCGGCTCGAGGGTTCGAAGGTTTTGATGGACGACATGACGGGCCCGGCCTGGCGCGAAGCCAAGACCTTCGCCGACGTTTTGCAGGAAGCGCCCACGTTCATCCGCTTTCTCGGCGCCGACTCCGTGGGCGCGATGAAGCGTGAGTTCGGCGACTGGCCGCTCAACTTTCGTTACGAAACGTGGGGCGACTTTTACGAATGCGCCGTGCTCAATCGCGACGCGGGGAAGAAGAACGCGCTCCAGCGGTTATGCGCCGATTTTCAGATTCCGCCGGAACGCGTGCTCGCGATCGGCGACTCGCGAAACGACGTGCCGATGCTGCGCTGGGCGGGCATCGGCGTAGCGATGGGCAACGCGTTGCCCGAGGTCAAGGAAAGCGTTCGCTACGTGACTGCGGCAAATACCGAGGACGGTGTGGCGCTCGCGATCGAACGGTTCGCCGGCATTCCGCAAAAGCGTCCGGCATGAATTCCGGCGGCGGCAGCCCGAGCGCGGAATACGAATCGGAGTTGCGCGATATTCTCGCTTCGCGTCAATGGATGAAGCTGCGCGATTTCTCGCGCGTCCAAAACGAAGTGCCCGACGACGTTTTCGCGCAGCCGCAACACTTCTGGGAAGTGATGCTGCACAAACTGACCTGCAGCCGGATCGATCTGCTCGGCCTGCACGAGGATTCGCGCCGCTGGCTCGAAGAGCGCGGCTACACGACCGATCTCGGCGGTTACTAAAGCCGTGAACGTTCGGGTGGTTCCGTTCGCGCGGATTCGCGAGATCGTCGGGAGCGCCGAACTGACCCGTGCGGCGGCCGAAGGCGCTACCGCGGGTGAGGTGTGGGGTGGCCTGGCGCGCGAGTTTCCGGCGCTCGCGGATCTTTTGGCCTCGACCCGCCTCGTGCGCAACGGCGCGTTCGTGCGGCCCGAGACGGCGCTTTGCGACGGCGACGAACTCGGGCTCTTGCCGCCGTACGGCGGCGGCTGAATGCGTTACGAGATCGTCGAAGCGGGAGCGCTCGATCTCGCTGTTCTGATCGCGGCCGTGCGCGACCGCGGCGCGGGCGGGCTCGTCACATTCGTCGGGTACGTTCGCGAGACGAGCGACGACGACCGCGCCGTAACCGGGCTCTCGTACGAAGCGCATCGCGAACTCGCGCTTGCCGAGATGCGGACGATCGGCGCGGAGGCGTCGACGCGTTTCGGCCCGGCTCGCGTGGCGATCGCGCACCGCGTCGGAGAACTTACGATCGGTGAGGCCGCGGTCGCGATCGCCGTCGCCGCGGCGCATCGCGGGGTCGCGTTCGACGCGTGCGAATATGCGATCGACGAACTCAAGCGCCGCGTTCCGATTTGGAAGAAGGAGCATTACGTCGCGGGCGACCCGGCCTGGCGTGAGAACGTTAAAGAAAAGTTTCGCGCCGAACCGTGAAGCTCGAGGTCCTTTCGCTGCGGACGTCGCGCGGGGCGACCGTCGCGGCGCTGGATTACGAACCGCGGCGCGCTCGAAACGTCACCCTCGCCGTCGGGCACGGCTATTCGAGTTCGAAACACAATCTCGATGCACTCTGCGCCTTTCTCGCAAGCCACGGTTATCGGGTGGTGAGCCTCGATTTTCCCGGCCACAAACTCGGCGCGAGCGGCGGGCGCTTGGAGTCGGTCGACGACCTCACGGATGCGACGGCGGCGGCGGTGGCCTACGTTCGCGAGCGCTATGCGGGCCACGTCTACACGCTCGGCCACAGCATGGGTGCGACGACCGCGCTGCGCGCCTGCGCGGCGGACTCAGGCGTCGCCGGAGCGATTTCGATTGCGTCCGGTTACGGGCGCCCGAGCGCGCTCGGAGCGCTCGGAGCGCGCATCACGGTCGACCTGCGCTCGGCGTACGTCGACGGGCTGACGCTGCAAGAGGTCGTCCGGGAGACGGAGCCGCTCCTCGATGCGGCGCTCGCGCGACTGGCGGGGCGGCCGGTCCTCTACATTGCGGCTTCGCACGACGGGCTCGTGTCACAAAAGAGCGCGCGCGAGCTTTTCGAGCGCGCCCCCGAGCCGAAGACGTTCGTGACGGTCGAGAGCGACCATACGAGCGCGGGCGACAACGCTCGGGCGGCCGTCCTCGCTTGGCTGAACGAGCGCCATCCTCGCCCGCTGGAGGATGCCTCCGCGAATTTGTAAGAGTTTCCGAATGGGGTAAACGCTCGGGAGCCTCCTGACGTTGTCCGAAAGGGCCGATACCCCAAAGTACTGGTACTATGGCACGACCTTGCCCGCCCGCCGCGGCGACCGCCGGCATTCGCAAAGGTTTCATTCAGCTTGACGAACTCTCGAGTCTCTCTCCGATTAGCACTGTTTCTCTTCGCCGCCCTACTTGCGGCCTGTGGCGGCGGCGGCGGATCGCCGGGTCCTGGCCCGACAGCCGTACCGACCGCCACGGCGACGCCGATCCCGACGCTGCCTCCGCAGGCGGCGCGCCTGATCGTTCCGGCCACTGGGGCCTATTTCGGCGCGTACGTCAACACCGTGACGACCACACCGCCGCCGACTCCGCCCGCTAACGAGAGCGAACTACTCAGCCTCGAAGCCCAGGTCGGCCGAAAGATGGCCCTGACGCAGCACTACTACGCCTGGACCGACAAGCTCCCCGGAGCGGCTGAAACCGTCGACTATTCCGAAGGCCGCGTTCCCATCGAGTCGTGGGGTTGCGGCGATACCGACGCCAAAGTTGCGACCGGCGTCGACGACGCGACGATCGTGATCCCGGCCGCCCAGCGGCTCAAAGCTCTGGGGAAGCCGATCTTCCTGCGCTGGTTCTGGGACATGAATACGCCGTCGAACTCAAATTTCCGAAACGTGTGCTACGATCCGGCCACGGACAACGCGGGCGGCGTCTTCTCGCAAACCGAATATATCGCCGCCTGGCAGCACATCTGGAGCGTCTTCCAGGCTCAAGGCGCGACCAACGTCATCTTCGTGTGGAGCCCCTCCGGCGTAACGGCGGGCACGGGCTACTATCCCGGCAAGCAGTTCGTCGACTGGGTCGGCATCGACCGCTACGACTTCACGAGCGTGCCGTTCGCGCAAACCTACACCACCCCGTACGCGCAACTCGCCGTCTACGATCAGCCGATCATGATTGCGGAAACCGGCGCGTTTGCCGCCGAACAGCCTTCCTTCTTCGGTCCGGCTACGGGACCGTCGGACGTGACGACCCTGCAAACGCAATTGCCGTTCGTCAAAGCGTACGTCTACTACGACGGGGTGTACAACAATTACCAAAACGTGCCCGCGAACTATATCCTGACGAACCCGACGGGACCGGGCAATTTTGCCTCGTTCGCAACGAACCCGTTCTTCGTGCCCTTCGCGAACCTCTCGGCGCCGTAGTCTCGCGCGCGACCTCTCCGGCCGCGCGTCCGAAGCATCCGCTTCGGGCGCGCGGTCGCTTTGTTCGAGTGCGCGCGCCTACAAGTGCGCCATCGCCGCGAAATACGGTGCGGCGCCGGCGACCTTCGCACCCGCGACTCCGGCGGGGTCGAGCACCCAGTTCGCACGGGTCGACGATTCGTCGAAATACATGAAGCCGCGGATGCGCGGAAAGTTCGCTTGCAGGATCGCGGGCGCCGTGCTGAGGTACGGGTATTGCCGGCCTTGGATCGTTCCCGTTTCGGCGACGAGCATCGGCTTCGGCAACTTCTCGAGGGCGGCATACGGTGCCGCGAGCGTGTTGAGAAGGCCGAGCGTGCCGGTGAGATCGTAGTGATCGAAACCGATCCACGAAACCTGTGAATCGCCCGGATAGTACGGCAGCGGATCCTGCAGCAGATAACCGCTCGGGCACCACAGCCACGCGACGTTCGTCGCGCCCTCCGCGCGGAAGACGGCCCGGATGTGGTCCCAAGCGTCGATGAAGTCCGCAGGCGAGATATAGCCGTTGACATCGCGAAGCGGGTCGGAGCAACTTGCCCGGTTCTCCACCGCGTAGGGTAAGTTCATCTCCCAAAAGTAGCGCAGGAAAACGCGGTGGCCGTACTGCTTGAACAAGAGCGCGTGGGCCCTGATGACGGCGTCCTCTCTGCCGCTGATGATGTCGATGGCTTTGGCGCCGCAATCCCACGAAATGACCGGTACGCGTCCGTGCGCGTAATCGTCGGCTTCGTGGCCGCCGGGGAACGGGTGGCGCCAGGTATAGTACTCCGCATGAAGCGCGAGCGGTCGTCCGATCTGACGTTCGAGATCTTCCGTGACGCCCTCGAAGGGGCCGTTCCCGCCCGCGGGGTCCACCATCGCTCCGAAATAGATCTCACCCGCCGGGGGAAGCAAGGTGACGTCCGGAGCCAGGGAATTTGCGGGGCCGAGCGTCGTTCTTTGCGAGGACTGCGCGGCCGCCGGTTCGGCGTTCCCCGCAAAATCGGCAGCCGGTGAGAGGGGAACGAGCGAACCCGTAGCGGACGTGCTCGCCGCGTTCGAACACGCGGCCGCGAGCAGCAATATCGAGCCGTGCAACAGGCGTTGCGCGTAGGCGAAACAACATCGCCGTAACTCTGAACTCATGCGAAACAACTGTTAACAACTCCGATGCGGTACGTGGATCGACCGAGCAATAATCGCCGGCACTCCGAGCTGCGGCGCACGAGCGAACGACGACGGAAGCAGCGTAACGGTAAAAAACCGTCCTGCAGACGGTATCGCCTTCAACCTGTCGGCATGTGGTCCTGCGATGACCGAGACGTTACGGCCGTCCGTTGAAAAACGGCTGCGCCGTCATCGTGGCAAACGCGGCGAAGCCCGAAAATCCGTTTGCAAACGGATCCGGCCGGGCCCGCGGAGGCGGCCGCAGCGCTCAGGGCGGTCCCGTCGCGAGCCGCTTGAAAACCTCGATTGCGATGTCGGGCCGATAATCGTTGACCTTGGGAGCGTACGCGCTGCGCTGCGGCACGTTCATCCAATAGCCGTCGACGAGCGCGCGGGTCGCGCCGATCGCGCGAGCGACGTCTTCCGCGCTGACGCGTTGGCCGCTCGGATTGGTGCTGACGCCCGCGAAGACGAGCACGCGCGGATTGGCCGCGCGGGCCGCGCGCGCCGCGTCGCGCACGAATTTCGTAAAGAGCGGCAGGCGCATGAGCGAGCCCTGCGCCTGGATCACGAACGCATCGGCGGATCTCGCGGAAGCGGCGGGAATTTGGAGCCGCAGGAACGCGTCGTAGCGCCGCTCGGGACCCGGGGCGAGGACGCGGGTCAGATCGACCGCGGGCGCGGCGATCAGGAGCAGGCCGCGGTCGTGCGCGAGCCGCGCGGCCTTCTGCGTAAATTCGCCGACGTCGCGCTGCTCTTCGTCGGGAGTGAATCGCCACGCTTCGCAATCGTAGAGGAGCGCCCCGATGCCCGGTTCGAGCGGGCCCCTTTCGCATGCGATTGAAAGCGCCGCGAAGCTGGTGAAGCTCCGCACGGCTACCGCGTTCCATTCGACCGGCACGGCGAACGAAGCGTCCCGGCGACCGACGACGAACGGGCGGGTTCCGGCGAGCAGGCCGCGCACCGTCGCATCGTCCGCGAACGTTGCGACGGCCGGCCCGCTCAAGATCCAGCGCGGCGGGTTCAGATCAGACGGGTGCCCGCGAAGACGAGAACGGTCGCGACGGCCGGCCGCAAGAACCGCTCGGGCAGAGTCGAGCACAGCCGGCTGCCCAGGATGACGCCTGGAACCGACCCGATGACGAGATTGAGCGCAAGGGGGAGATTCGCGTTACCGGCGGCGAGCGCTCCGAGCGCCGCGACCGGCAACAGGAGCGCAGCGAAGGCGACGTCGGAGCCGATGAGGCGGCGCAATCCGAGCGCGGGCAGCATCGCCATCAGCGCCGGCAGGGTGACGCTGCCGCTGCCGATCGAAGTTACGCTGACGCAGAATCCCACGAGCGCGCCGAGCGCCGCGATTCGGACGCGCCGGTTCCCGTTCCACTCGACCGAGTCCAGCGGCCGTATGCGCCCGGTGAGCGCCCCGAAGCCGCCCCGACTTTTATTGAAAATCGGCAGGACCTTGATGATGACGGCGACTGCGGCGAGCAGCAGTGCGAATCCGACGGCATGCCGGAGCAGCGCGTTGAACGTGTCGAGAGGAACGACCTTTCGGAGCTGCGTCACGGCGATCACGCCGAGAATCGCGCCGGGAATGCCGCCGAGCGCCAGCGCCGTCACGAGCGGCCGGTCTACCGTTTTCGCCCGAGCGTGGGTCACCGCGCCCGCGAGCTTCGTGGGCACGCTGTACAGCAAGTCGGTGCCGATGGCGATCGCCGGGTGGACGCGCAGCACGAGAATGAGCAACGGCGTCATCAGCGCTCCGCCGCCGACCCCCGAGATGCCGACGAACGTGCCGACGAGCAGGCCAACGAGAATGACTCCGGGTTGGACGAAATGGCCGGCCACGAGCGAAAGCCCTACGCCGCGATGCGGGCAGCTTGCTTTGCAAAGATTTCCTGGGCGCGACGGTAGAGTTCGATGTCGAGCGCCCGGTTTTTCTCGATCGCCCGCTTGACGTCGAGCGTGACCTCGTATTCGCCGGTCCGCTCGTCGTTCACGTTGAAGAAGCGTTCTTCACCGAGATCGCAATCGAAGATGGCGCCGAACATGGAGAGACTCTGCCGAAAATGGTCCGACAATCCGACCATCGTGAAGTCGTCGATGGCAACCTTGCCCAAATACTGCGACTGGTGATTGCGAAACGCATCCCATTCGAGGTAGTCGTGCACGGTCATCTTGGCTTCGTGAAACATCGTTTCTTCGGGATGCTGGCGCTGCGGATTTCGAAGCAGGAAATAGTAGTGTGCTAAAGTTTGTTGATACGGATCCCGGAAAAATGCGACGTATTCGGCCGTGGGGAACAGTCCTTCGTACTTGTCGGCTACGAAGTGCCCGTGGATTATATCGTATTTTTCGAGCAGTTCGGGTCCACGGGCGCGCATGGCCGCGACCCGCTCCGCCCGGCGCGCATTCGCCGAGGGTTCGTCGAAGCCGGCCCAATCGCCGTAGTCGCCCATCATTCGCTCGCCGAAACGGGCCGAGAGACATTCGCGAAACGAATTGCCGGCTGCTTTGGGAACGTGAACAGATAAAATCATCGGTGTTTTTACAAACCTCCACAAGCGGGGGGGAAATGGTGGTTCGAACGCTCATTGCTTCGAGGAACGTTCGACGCCCTGTTTACCGTCCACTAACCCCTGGCATTATCAGCGGTCCCGGCCCGGAAAGCCAGGTACGTTTGGCTAACTTGACAGTGAGATGTTGCTTCCGGTCGCCGGAAGCTCTACCATTGACGCTGATGACACGGCACCTACGCATTCGGACGAGGTTCTGAGGCGTGCGGATTCGTTCGTGGCGCGGCTCGACGGCTGTTGCAAGCGCAGTTCCGCGACGGCGATTCCCCTGGGCGCGCACGATTTTGATCGTGGGCGTCCTCGCACTGCTCGCCTATCTCCTCGTACCAGGCTACTACTTCGCGAGTGCCGATGCGCTCGTGCAGGGCGACCTCGTCCCGGTTACGTCGCTCTTCCGCGTGCGAGTCGACCGGCTGATGGTCGGCTGCGACGATCGCGTTCGGGCCGGCGAAGAGGTCGCCGTCGTGAGCAATTTCATCGTCCAGGCGAATTACGATCAGCAGTACCAGCAGAGCATCTCGCAACTCGATCTCTCGCAAATTGCGCTAGACGAAGGAGTTTCCGCCGCTCGGACCGAGGCGGCGGCCGACCTCGCGAAGTATCAGGCTGCCGATATCGACGCGAAGCGGGCTCACGACGAGTTCGCGAGCTACGACTCCGCCTATAAGCAGGGTGCGGTTCCTCGCATCGAATGGCAGGCCAAGCGGCAGGTCTGGCTCGGTGACGTGGCCCTGGCCGAAGGGCTAAAACAGATCTGGCTTCACGCGCAGCAACACGTGACGCGCGTCGATAAGGACAACCGCTCGCGAGTCGCGCAGGATACGCAAGCTTCGCAGCGTGTCGCAGCCCTCGCGAAGCGAGTGAGTTCCGAATCGCTCCGGGCGCCGGTGAGCGGCTACGTCGTCAACTGCGTACAGCGACCCCAGAACGTCATCGAACCCGGGTTGCCGCTCTTCGACATTTTCGCGCCCGACCGCGCCTACGTGCTGGCTTACTACGACCCGGCCTCGATCGAACGCGTTCACATCGGTCAGAGCGCCGACGTGTTTGTCGCCGGGCTCAAGAAACCGATCAAGGGCCGCGTGTTCTCGGTCTATCCTAACCTCGTAAAGCTGCCGGCACAGTTGACCCGCTTCTTTTGGCAGCACGTCCAGTGGTCGGAATACCGGCCCGTGCGGATCGCGCTCGACCGCGTTCCGCCCGACGTCCGCGCGCAACTTTATTACGACGCTCAGACCCGCGTTCGGATTAACATTCCACGAGCCTGGCATCCGTTCGGATACGGAGAACCGGGCGGAAGCCAGTGACTGAGCGCGAGACTCGACTCCTGCGCGCGCTTGCGATCGTTCGCGATTCGGAGCCTTTGCTCGAGCCGCAGTGGGACGGTCGGTCGCGCGAAGGTTACGTCTATCGCGGGGGCGGCTCCGACCTCGACGACCGTTCGCTCTCGGGCGATTTGGCGGAACTCGCCAAACAGGACTATCTGGAAGCGGTCTTCGTCGAGCGCATTTCGCTGTGCCCGAACTGCAGCAGTCATGCCGTCAACGTCTTCGAGGCGTGTCTGACGTGTTCGTCTTCAAATCTCTTTACCGTCAAGACGATCCTGCACTTCCGCTGCGGCTACGTCGGCCCCGTCGAAGCCTTCCGGCTCGAACCCGGCGGCCGTCGCTGTCCCAAATGCGAGAAGCTGCTCCAGGATCTCGGTACCGATCACGACAGTCCGGGCGATTATTTCACGTGCCGCGTTTGCAATTCAGAATTCCAAACGCCGGAGGTCGGGGCACGGTGCCTCGGCTGCGGCTCACGTTTCATCGGCGTAGAGATCCAGCGCATCGTTCCGCACGACGTGTCGGCCTACCGGCTCACGCGCCTGGGACGTGCGGCGCTCGCAGAGAATCGGCTTCCCGACGAAGCGCCGGCCGGACCGCAGCCCGCGGACGGGATGCTCTATCAGCGTCACGCGCTACTCGAATCGGTCGAGGACGAACGGCGGCGGCGGCGCGGCCTCGGGACGGAATTCGCGGTGCTGCTGCTCGCCTTCGAACCCGGCCCGCGGTTGCACGACGGCCTCGACCTCGTGCCGGCTCTGAGAGGCTTGCTCTTGGAGACCGATAAGCTGGGGCGCCTCGACGGCGGCACGTTCGTCGCGCTCTTGCCCGGCGCGTCCGGCAGCCGCGCGCGCTCCACGCTCAAATCGATTCTCGCGCGCAGCAGCGCGGTCCCGGGCGGCTTGCGCGCGCAGCTCGTCGACCTGCCGGAGGGCGGCAGCGCCGCCGACCTTCTCGACCGCAACGCCCGCGCGCTCGCGCCAACGGGTCCGGCCGGCCGTGTCTGAGTATTTTCGTTGGTTTACCAATTTCTTCGATGCGTATCACATCACGAGCGGCTTCGCTTCTGCGGGCTCGCTCGTTCACAGCAGTTCCTGGCTCTTTTGGGGACTGATGTTGACGCTCGTGCGCTACACGGTGCCCATCGTCGTGCTCGGAATCGTTTACATCGTTCGACCCAAAGCGTTCGCTCCGCCGCCGCTGCGCCGGTACGCCGGCGCCGAGCCGCTGGTCTCCGTCATCATCGCCGGGCGCAATCCGGGCGAGAGCATCGTGAGTTGCATTCGCTCGGTCCTCAATTGCGACTACAAGAACGTCGAAATCATTTTTGCGGACGACCATTCGACCGACGATAGCGTAGCGCTCGCGCGGACGTTCGAGCGAACGGGGCTGGTGCGCGTTTTTCGCAACGACAATTGGTCGGGCAAGGCCGTCAATCTCAACCTCGCGCTCAATTTCGCGCGCGGCGAGTTCGCCTACATCCTCGATTCCGATACGCAGATCTCTCCGGGCGCGATCACGAACTCGCTGCCGTATTTCGAAGACCCGCGGGTCGGCTCCGTCGCTCAGAGCATTTTCGTGCGCAATAAGTCCGAGAGCATCATCACGCGTTTCCAGCGCATCGAATACATGTTCACCTACACGCTCACGCAACTTTGGCGCGGCTATTTCGGCATCATCGCGATCGTCTGCGGGATGGGCGGCATGTATCGCATGAGCGCCATCCGCGGCCTCGGCTTCTTCGACACCGGCCTCGGCGACGATACGGATCTCACGATTCGCTTACGCAAAGCGCGCTGGAAGATCGTGATGTCCCTCAATTCGAAGATTGCGACCGACGTCCCCAATACGCTCCCCAAACTCGTGCGGCAACGGGCCCGCTGGACGCGCAACATGGTGAAGGTTCGACTGCGCAAGCACCTCGATCTCGGCAGCGGGCGCTACGGTTGGGTCAACGCCTTCGTCTTTTGGGAGCACGTCGTCAACCGGGTCATCCGCCCGTACGTCATCGTCGCGCTCGCGATCTACGCGCACGGGATCGCCGGCAAGGCGACGCCGGTGCTCGTCGGGGGCATCTATATCTTCACGGTCGTCGTGCTCTTCATCAAGGCGCTGATCGCACGCGACATGACGGGTGAGCCGTCGCTTGGAATTTTCTGGCTCGTGCCGTTTTACGTGTTCTATCGCGTTCCGCTGCTCCTCACGCAGGTGTTTCAGATTACGCGCGAACTTTTGCAGATCAAGACGTGGCATCCGTACGTTCCGAGGCGCATTTGGAACCAGATACCGCATCATTAGGTGAAAAAAGAGGCGCCGTGACCGTTCGAAGACTCCTTGCCGCGTGCTTTTGGGCCGCGGCCGCAACGGCGAGCTGCGCGGCCTTCACCGGCGTCGTTCCCGCCACGCCGGCGCCGGTGCCGACGGGAACGGTGCTGTACGGCGGCGGTTCGACCCTTCGCCCGAGCGCGCCGGACGAGCGCAACGATCTCTTCGGTTTCTTCGGGAGCATCGTTCGCGGAACCGGCGTCAACTTTTGCCGCACGAGCAGCGGCGTAGCGAAGGCCGTCTTCTCGCAGGCGAGTTCCGCGGCGCTCCCCTGCGAGCCGTACATGTCGGGCGGTTTCGGCGCGCCGCGCGACGTCCCGGACTTCGCGAGCTCTGCGGTGCCGCTCGAGGCCGCCGACGTGGCCGCGTTCTTCGCAGCGCAGAGCGGCGGAATCAAGCGCGGCGAGCCCGTTCAGGTTCCCTACATCGCCTCGAGCGTGGCGCTCTTCTTCGACAACCCCGACGTTCGCGGTCATCTCCGCCTCGCCGTCGGAACGCTGTGCAAGATTGCCGACGGCGAAATCTCCGATTGGAGCCAGGTTCCTCGCGACCCGACAAATCCGAGCGGTCCCGTCTATCCGAAGCGGACGCTCCATTTCGTGTACCGGAGCGACGCGGCCGGCACCACCTTCGCGCTTTCGAACTTTCTTTCGTCGACCGGGCCTAGCGCGGCTCGGCGGGCCTGCACCCGAAGCGGCCAAACCTTCGCGCTCAGCGACAACTTTGCAACCGGCGTTCTGCCGCGGCCGCTGCCTCCGAGTTCGATAACGGTGAACTTCCTTGGCGCGCGGGGAGCCGCCGCGGCGCTCGACTGCATCATGGGCGTACCCGAACGCTGCGCGACGCCGGGCCAGACGATCCTCTCGACCGGCGGCCCGGGGGCGATCGGCTACGTCGACGCGATCGACGCCTTCGCGCCGTCGCTGCAGCGGCCGTTCGGAATCGCGGACCTCTACGTCGTGCGCAACGGCGTCGGCCAAGATGAAGATCCGATCGCCGACCTGCCCGGCGTCGCGACGAGCATCAAGAGCTACGACCTCGACTCGGTTCTCGGCGCCTTCGTGCCCAACGGCCGGCCGCTGCGCGAACTCGTTCCGCTGGCGACGGCGCCGAAAAAGCCCGGTTGCATCGCCGTCGTTTCGCCCGCCGCCTATGCCTACCCGGCCGTCGGTTATCCGATCGTTTCGATTACGAATCTCGAATTCGCTTCGGCCGGGAACGGAGCGAAAGCGGCGGCGTTGCGAACCCTCGCGACGCTCACGAACGACGGCAAGAATTTCGTTTGGAAGAAGATCCGCACCGTCGATGCCGACAACATCGCGCGGGGAACGCGCGGCCTCTCCGTGTTGCCGCTGCCGGCCGGACGGAAAACCGGCATTCCGAGCGTCGCGGCCTGCATCGACGTTTGAGCGTTACCGTCGAGAGAGCGACCGCGCTTAGGGACCGACCGTGATATACGTCGGCTCGGCGAGTTCGGTTGCCGGTCCGCTGATTTGCCTCACCGGCATCGCGTCGCCCGATGAATCGGGCGCGAATGCGGCGATCGAGTCCGCGGGGCAACCTTGGCCCGCGACGTAGATGGTTCGCGTTTCGTCCGTTGCGATCGCGACCGGACACGTCGCGACGGAGAATCCCGAAACGATCGGCGGCGTGACGCCGGGAGCGTCCGGCGAATCGAGAATGCCGGTGGTCGCGTCCGGAAAGCGATAGACCCAATCTTTGTTCGGACCGCTCAAGAGGCCGAGAAACGTTTTGGTAGCGGGGTCGGCTGCAAGCGGACCCGGGTCGTAGGCCGCGATCTGACCGAATTCGGCAGTCAAGTTTTTCGTAAAGTAGGTCACGCTCGTTCCGGGGGCGCCCGAGCCGCCGGGTCCCGCTGAGACGATCAGGCCGAAATCCGGATCGATCGTGATAGCGTCGAGCTTGCCCTTGCCGTACGCAAGTGCCGCCGTCGGCGCGACGTCACCCGCGGCATCGGGCGCGAACCGCAGGAGACTCGAATGAGCGACGCCGTTCGCGTCGCTCGAGTAGGAGCCGACGTAGACGGTGCCGTCGGCCGCGACGGCGACCGCCGTCGGATGGTCGATGCGGGTGGCCGGCCCGGCGATGATGCGAACCGGCGCGACGTTGCCGTTCGCGACCGGCGCGAACACGAGCACGTTGCCGGAGACGTCGTTCCGGCCGGCATCGGTACACGAAGCCGGCACCGAGGGCACCCGGCTCAAGTTTGCGACGTAGAGGTATCCACGCGCGTCCACGGCCTCTTGCTCGAGGCACGCGATGCCGGTCTTCGATCCGCCGATCGCCCGCGCAGGCGCGGCGTTGCCGCGCGCGTCGGCATCGTAGATCGTCACCGTGTTCGTCGCGGCGTTGCCGACGTAAAGATGACGCCGGGCGGCCACGCTCGTCGTTGCCGGAGCGGCCACGGTCGCCGCACCGGGAGCGGCCACGCTCGCCGTCGCGGAACCGGCAACGGTCGGGGTCGCGGAAACGGCTGCGCCGCTCACGCCGGGCGAGAGCAAGCAAAATGTAACGGTAATTAACGATTGTCTCATACGGCCAGCCAGGAGGCATCGACGAAGTGTTGCAGAGTTCGAGGATACGCGCGCGCCCGGCCGTTCGCTAGAACCAAAAGACCCAGCGTCGAGCTAGTTTCTGTAAAGAGTGCGCGGGTCGATGCGAAGGACTCAGTTGCAGGCGTCGGGAGCGAGCGCTAGGACGCCTTCGAGTTTGAGGAAGACGTCCGCGCGGGCGATCGCGGCGTCGTTCTCGTTCGAATAGGCTTCGACGACGCGCGTTTGAACGTCGTTGAAAGCGGTGGCGCCGGGGCTCGTGATCGTGCGATAGCGAATTTCGGCCTCGCGCAGGTTCTCGCGAGCCGCCTCATCGGCGACGAGCGTTTGTCGCAGGTCGTCGCGCGCCGAAGTCAGTTGATCGATCACGCTCTCGACCTGCGCCCGAATGTCGTCGCGGCGCTGCTCGGCCAAGAGCTGCTGTGAATCGAGCTCGTCTTGCAGTTCGAGTCGCAACGACCGTTCTTCGGCGCGCGCGTGCGTGGGAAGCGTGAGCGAAAGGCCGGCGGTGAGCTCGTAGCCGAGCCGCGCGGGAACGATGTCGGCGACCGTCCCGAGATTTGCGACGACGCTCGCGTCGATGGACGAGCCGCGCACGCGGGTGAGTTGCGATTGCACCTCGTCGGTGTCCGCGACGATCTTCGCGAGATCCGGATCGATCGCCGCGGCCGAGGCGACCGTGTCGTCGCGCATCGGGACGCAATCGGGATCGAACTGCGGATCGATCGGGTGGAACGGGGGGACGTCGGACCCGAGCGCCGAGGAAATCGCGGCGAGCTGCGTGCGCCCAAGCGAGCGGTCGCGACGCGCTTCGGTGCGCAGCCGCGAAAGCGTGTCGAGATAGTCGAGCAAATTCGCCTCGGTGAAGAAGCCGCTCGAACGCAGCGCCCGCGCCGCGGGAAGGTCCTGCGTCAACCGGTCGACGTAGCTTTGCGCGAGCCCTTGCTGCCGATCGTATTGCCAATACAGGATATAGGCCGTACGTAACTTCGTCAGAACCTGACGGCGCTGGTCTTGATAGTCGATACGAGCGAGCTGCGACGTCGTGCGGGCCGTTACGACGGCATTGGTTTGGGCGAACGCCCGCCCGAGGATCGGCAACTGAACGCCGACGCTCTGTCCGTAGCGAAAGGCGTTCGTGTTCACGCTTTTCGTCACGATGTCGCTACGCGGACCGATGCCGTTGTTGAAGACGTAGTCGAGGCCCGTACGCGCCGAAGCGACACCCTCCCCGGCAACGTCGGCACTGACGGCAACCGCCGCTGCGCGCACGCCCGGAGCTTCGTCGACCCGGGTCTCGAGCGTGTCGAGGCCGAGCGCGGGTTCGTCCGCACGTGCAATCGGCGCGATACCGGCAACGAGGGTACCGAGCACGAGTGTTGCTGCGAGCGAGGCCCTTCCCGGCATGCGAACGGCGATTTGACGCCAAAACAGCATCGGAGTTATGCGAGATACATCCGTAACAACAACACAGCAACTAACATTGCCGCCTCCCGGCTTGTTTCCTAGGCAGGTTGCGTAAAGTACGCCGCACAGTTTTGCAGTGGCGGCATCATCGGCCTCGGGCGCGAAGTGACTCCTCGTGTCTCTCGAGCTTGCCGTAAACGCCGGCCTGCGCCGCTACAGCCGGCACCTGCTGATTCCCGAAGTCGGGATCTCCGGCCAAGAAAAACTCGCTGCGGCGCGTGTGCTCGTCGTCGGCGCGGGCGGCCTCGGCGCGCCCGTGTTGCAGTACCTCGCGGCCGCCGGGATCGGCACGCTCGGCATTGCCGACGACGATCGCGTGGACGTGACGAACCTCCAGCGCCAAGTCATTTTCGGCGAGGCCGACGTGGGTCGCGAGAAGGCCGTGGCCGCCGCGGAGCGGCTCCGGGCGCTCAACGCGCGCATCACGGTCGAAGCCTTGCCGCTGCGCGTCGGCGCGTATAACGTGCGAGCCCTCGTTCGGGGCTACGACGTCATCGTCGATGCGACCGATAGCTTTGAGTCCCGCTACCTGCTAAGCGACGCAAGCCGGCTTGAAAACCGCCCCGACGTGTATGCGTCGATCTTTCGTTTCGACGGGCAGGTCAGCGTCTTTGCGCCGGGCGGCCCCTGTTATCGGTGCCTATTTCCGGAGGCTCCGCCGGCGGGCAGCGTCCCGTCTTGCGCGGAGGGCGGCGTCCTCGGCGTGCTCGCGGGGATGGTCGGAACGTGGCAAGCGAACGAGGTCCTCAAGCTCGTACTCGGGATCGGGCGACCCCTTACCGGCCGGCTCGCGCTCATCGATGCCCTTTCCGGCACGACGCGGGAAGTCGCGCTTCCGAGCGATCCCGGCTGTCCGCTGCACGGCGAGCGCCCCACGATCTTCGACGTCGCGGACCAACCGGCACGACCGCCGGCGAGCGCCCCCGGCGCTCGCACCATCGTCGCCGCGGAACTCGATGCGTTTCTCGCCCGGTTTCCGGCCGCCCGCGTCTTGGACGTCCGCGAATCGCACGAGCGCGCGCTCGGGCCGGCTCCCCAAGCGGTCGTCCTCGCCGCAAGCGAGCTCGAGTCGCGTCTCGGGGAACTCGACCGAACGGCCGACTACGTCGTCGCGTGCCGCGTCGGCGTCAAGTCGCTTTGGGCGGTCCGGCGGCTGCACGAGGCGGGATTTCGCCGTTTGCATCATCTCGAAGGCGGCTTGCTCGCCTACGCGGCGACGCGCCCGGATTTCGAATTCTTTTGACGCCCGCCGCCCGGCGCGACCGGGTCGAGCGGATCGCCCTCGAAGCGGGCGCCACGGCGGTCGCCGTCGCTTCCGCGGCTGCCGACTCGCAGACGCGCGAACGCCTTAGCGCCGCGTTCGCCCGCGGGGATCTCGCGACGTGGCCGTACGATGAGGCCTATGCCGAGCGGGCCGCTGACCCGCAGGCGCTCTTGCCGGGAGCGCGGAGCGTCGTCTGCGTGGCCCTGGCTTACGCGACACCTGCCGCAGCGCACCGCGGACCGCTGCGGGGCAGGGTCTCGAACTACGCTTGGTCGGCAGACTATCACGGCGTTCTGCGCGAGCTTCTGCGGCGCGTGGCGCGCGAGATCGAGGCGTTCGCCGGCGAACCGGCAACCGCGCTCGCGTGCGACACGGCGCCCCTCGCCGAACGCGCGCTGGCGCTGCGCGCGGGCCTCGGTTGGGTCGGCAAACATACGAACCTCATCGTTCCCGGTTCGGGCTCGTTCGTGTTCCTCGGCGAAATCCTCACGACGCTCGAGCTCGAGCCGGGTACGCCGCGCAAGAAGAGCTGCGGCTCCTGCACGCGCTGCATTACCGCCTGTCCGACGGGGGCCTTACGCGGCGACTACACGATCGACGCGCGTCGCTGCATCGCCGACCTCACCCAACGGACGGACGCCGTCCCGCGCGAATTGAGGGTGTTCGTGGGCGACTGGGTCTGGGGCTGCGACCTCTGCCAAGATGCCTGTCCCCCGACGAGGCTCGCCGGAGCCCGGGGAAGCGCCGCCTTCGCGCCGTCGGAACCGGAGCTCGCCGCGCCCGACCTGGGCGACCTCCTGGCGCTGCGCAGCGCCGGCTACAAGCGACGCTTCAAAGCGACCGCGATGGGCTGGCGCGGCGCCGCGGTCCTGCGCCGCAACGCCGCGATCGCCCTCGGCAACGCGCTCGACCGCGCCGCCGTGCCGGCGCTGGAACGGGCGCTCGCCCGCGACCCGCATCCGCTCGTCCGCGGGCATGCCGCCTGGGCGCTCGGACGCATCGGCTCGCCGCGCGCACTCGCCGCGCTCCGGGCCGCCGAACCGGGCGAGCCCTCCCCCGAAGCTGCGGCCGAAATCGCCGCGGCCCGGGCCGCCTGGGAAACCTTCGGAGGGGGTCTCGCGTTGGACTCCCGGAGGAACAACCCATGAACTACGCCGTCGCATTCGGTTTCATCGCGAGCCTGCTCGCCGTCGCCGCCCCGACCGGCGCGGAGGTCGCCTCACCGGCGCGACTCGAGCCGGAATCCAACGTCCTCTTCAAGCGAATGGTCGCGCTCAACGGCGACCTGCGAACGTACGAAGCGACGGTGCACCTCGACGTGGCGCTCAAGTCGTTCCCGTACATCAGTCCCTCGCTCGACGGCACCGCGTACTACAAAAAGCCCGATAAGGAAGCCGTGGTCTTCGACACGGTTCCGGCTCTCGCGGCGCAGTTCAAAAAGGTGTACCCGCGGATCGACCCACCGGTCCAGTGGAGCTCGCTGTACGACGTGTACGTCCTGGGCGACAGCTCCGGAACCACGACCTTTCGCCTCGTGCCGAAGAAGAACGGCCGGGTCGATCACCTCGACGTGAAAACCGACGATACCAACGCCACGATCACGAGCTACACCTGGACGTACAAAGACGGCGGGTTCGTCGCCTTCGATCAGTCCTTCAAGACGGTCGATGGCAACTTTCTGGTCGACAAGCAGAGCGGCCACGTCGAATTGCCGTCGTACAAAGCCGACGTCAAGTCGCAGTTCTCCAACTACCGGATCAACGTCTCGATCGAGGATTCCGTCTTCGAGGAGAATTAGCGGTCTCTCGTGACGAAGATATCGGGATGGCTCTCGAAACGATTGATTTGATCGGCGGATTCGCGCAGCCGAAACCACTGACGGATGCGTTCCGGCGGCCGATCTCGTACCTGCGGATCTCGGTCACCGACCGCTGCAATCTGCGTTGCACGTACTGCATGCCCGAGGCCGGACTGCCCTGGATTCCCAATAGCGACGTGCTTTCGTTCGATGAGATCGAACGGATCGTGCGGGCCGCGGCCGGCGTCGGCGTGCGCAGCATTCGCCTCACCGGCGGCGAACCGCTCGTGCGACCCGGGCTCGTGGACCTGGTGCGGCGCCTGCACGCGATCGAGGGGATCGAAGACATCGCCCTTTCCACAAATGGGCTGTTGCTCGCCGGCCTCGCGGCGCCGCTCGCCGAGGCCGGGCTGCGGCGGGTGAACGTTTCGCTCGATACGCTGCAACCGGAACGGTTCGCCGCGATCGCGCGTCGCCCGGGGCTCGAACGGGTTCTCGCCGGCATCGATGCGGCGGTCGCGGCCGGCCTTGCGCCGATCAAGATCAATTGCGTCGTCATGCAAGGCGTCAACGATGACGAACTGCTCGATTTCGCCGCGCTCGCGCGCGCGCGCCCGGTGTTCGTCCGGTTCATCGAGATGATGCCCGTCATCGAAAACGCCGCCGACCAGCGCGGCCAATACCTTTCATCGGAAGCGATCTTGGCGCGTCTGCGCGCGGCGGGCAGCCTCGAGCCGGTCGCCGGCCCGGGCGGAAACGGGCCAGCCCGCTATTTCGCCGAGCCGGGCGCCTGCGGCGCCGTCGGCGTCATCAGCCCGCTCTCGCACGATTACTGCGAGACCTGCAACCGCGTGCGCCTCTCGGCCGATGGGCGTTTGCGGCTGTGCCTCTTCGGAGATCAGGAGATCGACCTGCGCACGCCCGTGCGCGCGGGCGCCGACGCCGGGGCGCTGGCGGCGCTTTTTCGAGCCGGCATGCTGATCAAACCCGAACGTCACCATCTCGAGCTCGGCGAAGTTTCGAGCCGCATGCGGGCCTTCTCCGAAATCGGCGGTTAGGCGGCGTCACGACGGTCGTCGCCGCGGCGTTGGAAGAGACGATGGACGACGTCGCCGTTTTTGGAAGGGATCGCACGCTCGATGCTGCGGCGCGCGTCGAAGCGCTCGTGAGCGAGCACGAGGTGAAGCTCGCGCGGTACGTTCGCCGCTTCGTCAGCGACCCGGATTTCGCACTCGACATCGTGCAGGACGTCTTCTTCGCCGCGTACCGCATGTTGCGCAGCGATCCGGCGCGGCCCCTTACGGCCAGTTGGCTCTACAAGGCGGCGACCAATCACGCAATCACGCATCTGCGCAAGAAGAAGCGTCGCGGCGAAACGCTCGCCCTCGAGGACGGCGCCGGAGCCTTTCGGACCGACGAAGCGTGCGCGCTGCAACTCGATCTGCAACGCGCGCTGGCCGCGCTCGGAGGCGAACAGTTGGCGTGCGTCCTGCTCACGACGTACGCGGGTTATTCCTCGGCGGAGGCGGCGTCGATTCTCGGGACCTCGGCGGACGCCGTACGCCAGCGCGTCTGCCGCGCCATGCGTTCGTTGCGCAAAACGCTCGGAGAGACGGCATGAGCCCGCACGACCGGTTTGAAGTTTTGGCGGGCGCCGTGATCCTCGGTGAAGCAAACGATCTCGAACGCGCGCAGTTCGCCGCGCACGCGGCTTCCTGTTCCCGGTGCGGACCGGCCGGCGACGACGCTGACGACGTGCGCGCGGCGGTCGCGCGCGCGCGCGATGCCGAAACCTGGCGCCCGGCGGTCGGCGACTCCGTTGCGCGCCGCGTGCGGGAGTCGGGTAACTCGCGCTTCCGTTCGACGGTCGGCGTTCTCGGCGCAGCCGTCGCGCTCTCGCTCGCGCTCAACGCCGTTTTTGCAAGCGGCCTCTCCTCGCGGCTGCTCGGATCGTTCGCCCCGCCTCCCGAGACTTTTGGTTCCGGCGCGAGCACGATGCGAATCGGACTGGAGTCGCCGGCGCCCCGCCCTGCAGCGAATGTGCCGCATGCGGCCGTCCGCGTTCCGAGCCGCCTCGCGCAGCGCGGCGCCGGGTCGCGCCGGGCGGCGGCCTCGCGGTTCCCGGCCGCGACGCTTGCCGCCAAACGCGCGCCGCGGCCGGCCGCGAACGATGCGGCGGCCGGGATTCCCGACGTTCTCGCAGGCCTCGACCTCGACGGCTCGGGCGGCGGCGACTCGAGAGACGTCGCCTTCCGGCCGCGGCGAATCTGCGGAAGCGCCGCGCCGGCCGAAGCGAGCCGCTCGGAAACGCAACCGCCGCCCGGGCCCGCCGAACCGTGCAGCGCTCCGACGCCGGCGTTAGGCGAGGGGATCGTCCGCGCCGAGGGTGTCGGCGACCGGCGGCCGCGCTCGCAGGAGCGCGATCGACCCGACGAACACGACGACGATTCCCGTTAAGATTCCGAGTTCGCCGATGCTTTGCGTAACGTTCGTACCGTGCGGGCCCATTTCGCCGACGGTGATGACGAGCATGCGCCGGATGACGGCGATCAAGCCGACGATTAGAAACGGCTCCGCCATCAGCACCGCGCCACGCAGCGAAAGAATCACCGTATAGGCGAGTTCGACGATCATCAGCACGAGCAGGATGACGTCGAGAAATTGCGATCCGAACGTGCTCGGCGATTCACTCGTTGCGACGAGCATGCCGTATAAAACGACGACGCTCTGCTTGAGGAATAAAATTGCCGCGGCGAAGAGCATGATGCCGATCGTGACGAAGACGATGCGTTCCGCCCAGACGAGCCCCAAGACCGCGCGCCGTACGAACGGCATGGGGGATGGACCGTCGGTCGGCATCGGTCGCTTCATCTGCGAGTCAAGGTACGCATTTCCCGCGTTGCGACCTTTCGGAGCTTCAAACGTTCGGGGGATGGGCGCGGCGGGTAGCAGAAACTCGCCCACATTCTATTTCTCGTAGGAGTTCGGACTTGACACGTTTGATATCGGTCGCCGCGACATTCGCGGTCGCGGCTTTGCTCGCAGCCGGCTGTTCGAAGAGCAGCGATGAAGGTGCGAACGCGAGCGCGACCGGGCCCGTCACCGATAGTAGCGATAGCGGCCTCAAGCCCGTGGCGGGCATGAAGGTCGCGATGGGCGATCCCAAGCACGGCGCGGCGATCTTCGGTCAGAATTGTTCGAGCTGCCACGGCGCAGCGGGCGCCGGCGGCGGCATCGGCCCCACGCTCAAGGGTGAGAAGTCGCGCAAGAACTACGACGCTGCCGTCGCTTGGATCAAGAATCCCAAGCCGCCGATGCCGAAGCTCTATCCCGGCCCGCTCTCGGCAAGCGACGTCGCGGACGTCGCGTCGTACGTCGAGAGCCTCTGAACCGAGCTTCCCCCGTCGTCAGGCGGCGCTCGCCCGGCGCTCTTCCCGCTCGTCGAGCCAGTCACTGATGAGGGGCACGCGGACGTCGTCGCCGTTCCAAGCCTTGATCGCGAAGATGGTCGTGGCCACGAACCAGATCGGGATGATGGCCGCAAGCAGCGGCCACGCCGAGAAGCCGAGCAACGGAATACGGCAGATCGCTTCGAGCGCGACCCACATGCCGAAGAGGCCGAAGTTCACCGCGAGCGCTTGCGTCGCTTCGCGCCGTACGGCCGGCGATCGTTTGGGGTCGAGAAGAGCGAGTGCGGCCAGCGGCCACAACGGGTAACCGAGCGCCAACAGCGCTCGCGTTTCCGGCGAAACTGCCGCAAGCGCCGTGGTGCGGCGCCTAGCGGGCGCCGTTTCCGGTTGCGGGGGCGGCATTTGGCTCGCGCCTGCACCATAACCCGCCCCGGCGCCCGGGGGTGGATTCGAGGGACCCACCCGGCCGGCGATGCCCGGGCGCGGCTGGGACGCGGCGTCGATGCGAGCTTTTAACCGGCAGCCCGGGCACGTACCGTCGAAGTCGCGGCACGTCGCGCAGATCGACTGTCGGCAGTCGGTGCAAACGGCGACGGATGGAACGGCGTTGTGATAGTAACAGTCCACGGTAAACGCTCCGGCGAACGCGAATCTAGCCCACCTACCAAGTTCGCCATCGAAAGGTTTCGCACTGAAAGACGGCCTCGACGAAGCCAGACGCCGGGACGTCGCGCGCCGTCTGCTGACGGAAGCCCGGCCGTATTATCCCCGTCTCGCCGTCGCGCTTGGCCTCGGTCTGATCGCGGGCATCGGCCCGCTCGCGCTCACGAAGGCCTTCCCGCTGATCATCGACGGCGTGATCGAGAATCCGAAGCATCCGATTCCGCTGCTCCTGTGGGTGCTGGCCGGCGTGTTCGTCGTCAACGCGATCGCGAGCGTCGCGACGTTCGGGCAGAGCTACCTCACCGCCTGGAGCGGTCAACGTCTGATCGCGACGCTGCGCGTGCGGCTCTTCGAGCGCACGATGCGCATGCCGATGAGCGAATTCGACAAATGGCGGCCGGGCGAATTCATCGCGCGGTTCACGAACGATCTCACCCTCATGACCGATGCGCTCAGCGTCTCGCTACCGCAGTTCTTCGTGACGCTCGTGACGCTCGTCGGCTCGATCGGCTTGATGCTCTACGTCGACTGGCTGCTCTCGCTCTTTCTCTTCGTCTTCGCGCCGGTGGTCAACTTCGTCGTCGCCTTCTTCACGCGCTTGATTTCGGCCAACACCAAGCGCGCCCAAGAGCGGATCGCGGATCTCTCCGCCAATCTGAGCGAAGTGCTGCAGGGCGAACGGATCGTCAAGGCCTTCGGGCGCGAGGGCTACGAAGTCGAGCGATTTACGGTCAGCAACGACGATTACTTCGGTGCTTATATGAAAGTGCTGCAACTCGGTCAGACGCAAACGCCGATCGTCGGTATGATCGTCACCGTGGCGTTGCTCGCAATCGTCGCCTTTTCGGTGCGCGAAGCGATCGTCGGCCGGATGACGAGCGGTCAAGTTTTCCAGTTCTGGACGCTCGTCGTCCTCGCGATCAATCCGCTCAACCGCCTCGCCGCGTTCATCGGCGACATGTCGCGCGGGCTCGTCGGCGCGTCGCGAATTTACGAGGTGCTCGACGTCCCGATCGAGTCCGTCGGGGATGCCGCGCCCGCGGCGCCGCTTCGCATCGCGGGCGAATTGCGATTTCGCAACGTCACCTTTGCGTATAAAGCGGGCGCCGCGCCGGTTTTGCACGATCTCTCGGCGACGATCGAGGCGGGCGAAATCGTCGCGCTGGTCGGACCGTCGGGAGCCGGGAAAACCACGATCGTCAATCTCGTTCCGCGCTTCTACGAGCCGCAGTCTGGGTCGATCTCGCTCGATGGAACGGACCTGCGACGGTTTCATCTCGGAACGTTGCGCGCTGCGATTGCGATCGTGCCGCAGGAGCCGCTACTCTTCAGCGGCACGATCGCCGAGAACATCCGCTACGGCCGCCTCGATGCGACGGCGGGCGAGGTCGCCGCCGCCGCCCGGGAGGCGAACGCCGAAGAGTTCGTTCTCGATCTCCCGCTCGGCTACGACACGCCGGTCGGCGAGCGAGGCCTGCGCCTTTCCGGCGGCCAGCGGCAGCGCATCTCGATCGCTCGCGCCGTCTTGCGCGACCCGCGCATTCTCATTCTCGACGAGGCGACGAGCGCTCTCGACAGCCATTCCGAACGATTGATCGAAACGGCGCTCGATCGCCTCTTGCCGGGCCGCACGACGCTGATCATCGCCCACCGGCTCTCGACGATCCGCCGCGCCAACAAGATCCTCTACGTCGACGGCGGCCAGATCCTCGAGTCGGGCTCGCACGACGAATTGCTCGCCCGCGGCGGGCACTACGCGGGATTACACGCGGCGCAATTCGCCTGAGAACCGGCGCGCCGGCCGCAGTCATCGTAGGCGCAGCCCCGCGTGCGAGGAGGGGCTCCTTCCGGTTAAGCAAACAACATTACAATCTCTCTTGTTTTGGGGGAACTATGAAAAAATTACAGGTGGTCGCGGCTACGATGTTGCTCGCGATCCTGCCCATCGCAGCGTTTGCCGAGACCGCCGATGATTATGCGGGTCGACCGTTCCCGCTTTGGGTCTTCCTCGTTCCGATCGCCGGCATCATCTCGTTGATTGCCGCCTACGGGGCGAAAGCGGCCGTCGAAAAGCGCGTTCGCTAGCGCCGGCGCGCGAGCGCTCGTCTGTCCGGCCAAGCGGGCGGCGTCGAGCGAGTAGGAGCGATCATGCTCGTCGTGACCCGTAAGCTGACCGAAGGCCTCGTCATCGGTGACGACGTCCGAGTCGTCGTGCTTGCCATCGAGGGCGACCGGGTGCGCCTTGGCATTGCGGCGCCGCGAGGTCTCGCGATCCGCCGCGCCGCCTTCGCGCCGGGCTCCTCCGAAGAGTTGGGCGTCGAGTCCGGCCACGGCGGTGAAGGCGACGAATTGTCGGGCGCGTGAGTCGGGCGTCCCTCGAAAGGGTCCCGCTCCGAGGAAGCCACAAGCGTCGCGGCCGCCAGGGGGTCACAGTCCCGAGGAAGGCCTCGGCGCTCGGGAAGCGGCCGGCGGCCGAGCCGGACACCGGAATCGCCTCCGGCGACACCGCCTGTGCAAAGGCGGAGGGCCACCGGAAGCCCGGGGAGGTACCGGCGACGTCAGCCGTTGGCCCATGGCATCGAACGTGCTATACTACCGTCGCTCACAACTTCGCCCGCCACGGACGGCGGGCGCGATGGTCTCCTCGCAGTTATGCCGGCACGGACGCCGCCTAACGAGATCAGAAAGGCTCCTCCACCCCATGGCATCCGTGATTTCCATGAAAGCCCTGCTCGAAGCGGGCGTCCATTTCGGGCATCAGACCCGGCGCTGGAATCCGAAGATGAAACCCTACATCTTCCAAGAGCGCAACGGCATCTACATCATCGACCTTTCGAAAACGGTTGTGATGATGCGCGAAGTCTACGCCGCCGTCAAGCAAATGGCGCGGGACAACAAAGTCATCCTCTTCGTCGGCACCAAGAAGCAAGCGCAAGACGTCATTAGAGAAGAAGCCGAACGGGCCGGCACGTATTTCGTGAACGAGCGCTGGCTCGGCGGCACGTTGACGAACTTCTCGACGATCCAGAAACGGATCGCGCGCCTGCGCGAACTCGAAGGCATGCGCGCTCAGGGCAACTTCGATCTGCTGCCCAAGAAAGAAGTCTCGCGGCTCACGGACGAACTCGATAAACTCGAGCGTTTCCTCGGCGGGATCAAGGACATGCACCGTCTTCCCGACGCCGTCTTCATCGTCGATCCGAAGAAGGAGCGCATCGCGGTTCTCGAAGCGCGCAAGCTCAAGATCCCGATCATCGCGGTCATCGACACCAACTGCGACCCCGATGAAATCGACTACCCGATTCCCGGCAATGACGACGCGATCCGCGCGGTCAAGCTGATGGTCTCGAAGGTGGCCGATGCGATCGTCGAGGGCCGGACCGAGGTCGAGAGCGGCGGCTTCGACGAGGACGACTCCTACGACGATTACGTGGCGCCGCAAACGACCGAACCGCAGGCGGCCTTCGCGCCCGCGCTCGGCGCCGAGCCCGCAACCGTGGCCGAGGAGGCCGCGGTCTAGGCGTCCCGAACTTCTTTCCGTTACCCGGACGAGACGCCGCGCGTGCGGCGTCTTTCGTCTGCGCGTCCGCACGCGCGTTTGAGAAAGGCACTTCCCTCCGTGAGTTCCGCAACGACGTACAAACCGACGGCCGACGAAATCAAGCGCTTACGCGACGAGACAGGCGCGGGCATGCTCGACTGCCGCGCCGCGCTCTTGGGAGCGACCGGCGACTACGACGCGGCCAAAAAGAACCTGGTCGACCAAGGCATCAGCAAGGTCGCGAAAAAGGCCGACCGCGCGGCGAATGAGGGGCTCGTCGGCTCGTACATTCACGTCGGCGGTAAGATCGGCGTGCTGGTCGAGATCAACTGCGAGACCGATTTCGTCGCGCGCAACGAGCGCTTCTCCGAACTCGTGCGCGACGTCGCCATGCACATCGCCGCGATGCCGGTGAAGTACGTTTCGCGCGATCAGGTGCCGGCGAGCGAAGTCGAGACCTTGCGCGCGGAGTTCGGCAAAGCGGCCGAGGGCAAACCCGCAAACGTCGTCGATCGCATCATCGAGGGCAAGCTCAACAAGTGGTTCGAGGAAAACGTGCTGCTCGATCAGCCCTTCATCAAGGACGACGATCAGAGCATCGCGGAGCTGATCGCGAAAGTCGTCGGCGTGCTCGGCGAGAAGATCGAAGTGCGGCGTTTCGCGAAGTTCGCGCTTGGCGAATAACTCTGGCGCTCCCGCATTCAAGCGAATCTTGCTGAAGATTTCCGGCGAGGCCTTCGCCGGCGGCGAGAGTTCGGTCGATGCGGTGACGACGGCCTGGATGGCCGAACAGATTGCCGAAGTGGCGCGCTGCGGCGTTTCGGTCGCGATCGTCGTGGGCGGCGGGAATATCTGGCGCGGCAAGGCGCACGAGGCGGGCGGCATGGACCGCGCGACCGCGGACTACATGGGCATGCTCGCGACGGTCATCAACGCACTCGCCCTGCAGGACGCGCTCGAACGCATCGGCATCGCGTCGCGGGTGCAGACGGCGATTCAGATGCAGCAGATTGCGGAGCCCTACATCCGCCGGCGCGCGATGCGCCACCTCGAAAAGGGGCGCGTCGTCATCTTCGGCGCGGGCACGGGGAATCCGTACTTCACGACCGACACGACGGCGGCGCTACGCGCGGTCGAGATCGGCGCGGAAGCGATTCTCAAGGCGACCAAGGTCGACGGCATTTACACGGCCGACCCGAAAAAAGATCCCACGGCGACGCGTTTCACGACGCTCGGGTATCTCGAAGTGTTGCAGCTCGGCCTCGAGGTCATGGACAACACCGCGCTCACGCTGTGCATGGACAACGACCTGCCGATCATCGTCTTCGATATGAACGTGCCGGGCAACATCCGTCGCGCCGTCTTCGGCGAACCGATCGGCACGATCGTCAGCCCCAAGGTTCGCACGGCGGCGGCGCTGGAGAATGTGTAACGATGAGCGATTTAGAGGATGTCTATAAGACGACCGAGGGCCGCATGCAGAAGGCGCTCGAAGCGACGCGCAACGATTTCGCCTCCGTGCGCACCGGCCGGGCGTCGATCGCCCTGCTCGATCGGATTCACGTCGAAGCGTACGGGGCGTCGACGCCGCTCAAATCGATGGCGAGCATCAGCACGCCCGACGCGCGCACGCTCCAGATTCAGGCTTTCGACCGCAACACGGTCGGGGCGATTCGCAAAGCGATCGAAACGAGCGACCTCGGGCTTTCTCCCAACGTCGACGGCTCGAACATCCGCCTCAACATCCCGCCGCTGACCGAAGACCGTCGCAAAGATCTGGTCAAAGTCATTCGCAAGAAAGCCGAAGACGGCAAGGTCGCAATTCGCAACGTCCGTCACAAGGGCGTCGACGAAATCAAAGCGCTGCTCAAAGACGGCAAGATCACCGAAGACGAAAACAAGCGGGCGGCCGAGCGCGTGCAGAAGGCGACCGATAAATACATCAAAGACGTCGACGCGCTGGTGGGCACGAAAGAAAAAGAGATCATGGAGGTCTGAGGGGCCAAGCGGAGCGCCGTCACTCCCTCGCTCGGCATTGCGGCGGCGCGAATGTGACCGAAAGCTAACACCCGCCGTCCCCGTCGCCGATTACTCAAAGCAGAGACCGCAGCGCTGCCGCTCGGTCGCCGGCGATGAAGGGACGGTTCCTTGCAACGACTCATCCGGACCGCGTCTGCGGGAATCGTGGCCGCCATGTTGGCCGCCTGCGGGGGCAACGGGTTCCTCGGAACGCAACGGTACTCCGACGGGAACATCGTCGTGACCAACGCGGTGACGGGCGCCGTTATCACCTCGAGCCTGGCAAAGCCCTTCCTCGCTAGCACCGCGGCTTTCACGGTTTCCCTGACCGAAACGTATTTTTCCGGTCCGTACACGGCGACGATGATTCAGTGGAATAACAATTTCGATATCCCGTGCTTTACGCCGGCTGCCGTTTCCGGGTCGAGCGCGACCGAGTTCGTGATGGCGCCCACGAACGCCAACGCGCCGGGCGTGACGACGGCGAATCCCTGCGTCGCGAACGACCAAGACGAGGAAACCGTCGAGTTTTCGGACAGCAAAGGCCATAACGCGTTCCTGTACTTCACGTTTTAAGGCCCCCGCGCGAGCGAGCCGGCTCGAAGGCGCCTTGGGGCCGGAGGGTTTTCGGTAGATCGTACTCAACCGAATTGCGGTGAACGACTCGTCGCCGGTACCGGCGCTCGGCTTGTTGCCGGAAGTCGAGGTACGCGCGGCGCTCGCCGGTGAGCCCTTGCGCTTGCGCCTGCTGCGGCCCGGCTATGCGGCCATCGGCACGGGGACCTTGCGCGCGCTACGCGTCGCGGAGCGCGACGGGGTTACCGAGATCGTCGCGGGCTACGACGGTTACGAACGCATCGAGAGCGCCCAGAAGCGGCCTACGGCGTCATGAAACCAGCCACCGGATCGCCGCTCGCCCGAGCCGGCGTCACCACCTCGCCCGTCGCCCCCGCCCCCGGACGGCTGCCCGGCCACGTCGCGATCATCATGGACGGCAATCGCCGCTGGGCGAAGGCACGCCGCCTGCCATCGATAGAGGGCCATCGCCGCGGCATCGTCGCGCTGCGCGACGTCACCCGCGCCGCAAGCGACCTCGCGATTCCGATGCTGACCGTGTACGGCTTTTCGACCGAAAATTGGAAGCGCGACACGACGGAAATCTCGCTGCTGCTCGATTTGTGCGTCTATTTCGCGCAGTCGGAACTCGCCGAGTTACACCGCAACAACGTCGTCGTTCGGGTCATCGGCCAATATCAGATGCTGCCGCGCGCTTCGCGCGAAGCGCTCGACGAACTAATGGCGAGAACGGCGGCCAATACGGGACTCGCCCTCAACCTCGCGGTCAACTATAGCGCCCGCGCGGAATTGCGCATCGCGCTCGCGCAGATCGCGCGCGACGTCACGGCCGGCTCCCTCGATCCCGCCGCGATCGACGAAGCGGCGATCGCTTCCTATCTCTCGACGGCCTCCATGCCCGATCCCGATCTGCTGATCCGGCCCGGCGGTGAGTCGCGGCTCTCCAATTTTCTGCTCTACCAGCTCGCGGATGCGGAACTCTACCTGACCGACGTGCTCTGGCCCGATTTCAATCGGGCCGAGTTCTTGCTCGCGCTCGAGGCGTACCGCACGCGTACCGCGGGCGGCGCGGACGGGAGGCCGTGACGGCAACCGCATCGGCGGCCGGACGCGGCTCGGAACTCGCGCGCCGCACCGTTAGCGGTCTGGCTCTGGCGGCAATCGTGTTCGGCTCGATGGCGACCGTCCCGACCTTTACGCTCGTCGTCCTCGCGGTCACGCTCGGCTCGCTCTGGGAACTCGCGGGACTGAGCGCGCGAAAAGGTCAAGCGCTGATATTTCCGGTGGCCGCCGTCGCGGTCGCGACCTACATCGTGCTCGCCGCGCTCAACCTGCAACACGCGTACGAAAAAACGCTGCTCGGACTCACCGTGATCGCTTCGCTCGGGTTCTCGCTCGGTGGGGCCCGTCAGGGCTATTTCGCGCGCAGCGCGTTCACCGTCTTCGGCGTGCTGTATATCGGCTGGCTCGGTTCCTATTTCATCGCGCTGCGCAATCTCCCGGGAATCGGCGCGGAGTACGTTGCAGCGAGCGTCGTAGCGATCGCCTTCACCGACATCTTCGCGATGCTCGTCGGCTCGTCGATCGGCAAGACGCCGCTGACGTCGATCTCGCCGAAGAAAACGGTGGAGGGCGCGGTCGGAGGACTCGTTGCGACGACGCTCGTCGGCGCTTCGTTCGCCCTCTGGCCCGGGATGCACATGCCGTGGTGGCACGGTGCCGTCATCGGCGCGATCACGAGCTTCGCCGCGCAGTCCGGCGACATCGTCGAATCGGCGCTCAAGCGCGATGCGCGCGTCAAGGACGCGGGCACGATCCTGTGGGGACACGGCGGCATTCTGGATCGTTTCGACTCGTACTCCTTCGGCGGCATCGCGTTTTACGCGGCGCTCTATCTCACCGGTCACATCGCGCGCTAAGGCTTCGGCGAGCGCCGGGGCTTTACGCCGCTTATGGTAAAGAGCGCGGGAATGCGAAAAAACGTCGCCATTCTCGGTTCGACCGGGTCGATCGGGACGCAGACGCTCGATGTCGTCGCGCGCTATCCCGACCGGTTCCGCATCTCGGCGCTAGCCGCCGGAAGCCGCGTGGCCGAATTGATCGAGCAGGCCAAACGTTTCGACGTGCCGCTCGTTTCGTGCGCGCGGGCGGCCGACGCGGGCGCGATTCGCGCCGCGCTGCCGCCCGGAACGCGGGTCGTTTCGGGAGCGGCCGGCCTTTATGCCGTGGCGACGGAGAGCGATGCCGGCGTCGTCGTTGCCGCGACGGACGGGGCCGTCGCTTTCGACGCGGTCTTCGCCGCGGTCGAGCGCGGCATTCGCATCGCGGTCGCCAATAAAGAGCTCATCGTCGCCGCGGGCGAGCTCTTCGTGCGCGCGGCGGCAGCCTCGGGCGCCGAAATCTTGCCCGTCGATTCGGAACATAGCGCGCTCTTTCAGTGCCTGGTCGGCGAGCCGCGCGAGCGCATCGCCTCGCTGATCCTCACCGCTTCGGGCGGCCCCTTCTGGACCTGGGAGCGGGCGGCGATCGAACGCGCGTCGGTCGCCGATGCGCTGCGGCACCCGACCTGGCAGATGGGCACGAAGAATACGGTCGATTCGGCCTCGCTGATGAATAAGGGACTCGAGGTGATCGAGGCCAGCCGCCTCTTCGGCGTGCCGCCCGAGCGAATCGACGTGCTCGTCCACCGCACGTCCGTCGCGCACGGCTTCGTCGTCTTCAGCGACGGGAACCTCAAAGCGCAGCTTGCGCCGCCCGACATGCGCCTGCCGATCGGGTACGCGCTCGCCTACCCCGACCGGCTGCCCGACTCCGAGCATATCGACGCCTTCGCGGCCCTCGGCGCCAAGAGCGGAGCCGAACGGGTCGAGCTGGCGTTCGAGCGCCCCGATATCGAGCGGTTTCCGTGTCTGGGCCTCGCGTACGAGGCGCTGCGGCGCGGCGGAACCGTCCCGGCCGCTCTCTCGGCCGCAAACGAAATCGCCGTGGCGGCGTTCGTAGAGGGAAACATCACCTTCGGTGCGATCCCCGCGATCGTCGCCGCGGCGCTCGCCGGCACGCCCGATGAAGACCTCAGCCTCGCGTCCGTCCGCGCCGCGGACGCGCGCGCCCGGGCCCTCGCCCGGGCGGCCGTCGAGGCCCGCTTCGCCGCACCGGCGAAATAAGGACCGTATGACCGCCTGCGTGACCCTCGCTCTCGCCTTTTCCCTGCCGAACTTCGATGCCGTCGGGAAAATCGTCGTCTTCCTCCTGATGCTCTCGATCTTGGTCGTCCTCCACGAGGGCGGCCACTTTCTGCTCGCGCGCTGGAACGGCGTCCGCGTCAACGATTTCGCGGTCGGCTTTGGGCCGACGCTGCTGAAATGGACCTCGAAGCGCAGCGGCACGAACTACCGCATCAACCTCCTGCCGATCGGCGGATATTGCGCGATGCAGGGCGAGGACGGCAAATCGACCGAGGCCGAGCAGCAGCGGGAATTTCGCGCGGCCGCACTGCCCGCGGCGGCGCGCGTCGACGACAATTTTCAGAGCAAGTCGCCGCTGCGCCGCCTCTCGATCGTCGTCGCGGGGCCGATTGCGAACTTCATTCTCGCGTTTGCGATTTTCTTCGTCGCCGCGATCAGCTTCGGCGTGGCCTCGGGGACCGTCAGCCAGCAGATCGGCATTCTGATGCCGGGGTCGCCCGCGATGAAAGCCGGCCTGCAGCTCGGCGATAAGGTGCTCTCGATCGACGGCCGTTCCTTTTCCTCGGGCGAAGCGATGATCGCGAAGATCCATGCGTCGGCCGGCAAGCCCTTGACGATCGCCTACCGGCGCGCCGGTACCGACCGGACGGTGCGGGTCACGCCTTACTTAGCCAAGGTCGACGGGAAGATGGTCGGCTTGATCGGCTTTCGGCCGATTCCCACCTTCGAACGTGTCGGTTTCGTCCAAGCGTTTCCGGTCGCGGCCGAAGAGTTCGCGAACCAGCTGGTCGGACAACTCACGGGCTACGGGCAGCTCATCACCCACCCTGCCCAGCATGCCGCGAGTATTTCGGGCGTGATCGGCATGGAGCGCGCCGCATCGGTCTATCAGGATCTGGGCTGGGGGCCGTATCTGTCGCTTGCGGCCGCGATTTCGATCGCGCTCGGAGTCCTCAACCTCTTCCCGTTTCCTGCGCTCGACGGTGGCCGCGCCGTCTTCATCGTGGCTGAAATGCTGCGTGGTCGCCCTGTCGAGCCCGAGAAAGAAGCGCTCGTGCACGTGACGGGATTCGCAGTTCTCATGGTTCTCATGGTTTTCGTGGCGTATCATGACATCGCGAACATCGTTACCGGCAAGGGAGTGTTCTAGGTGATCCGCGTCCGGCGCAAGTCCAAACCGATTCTGCTCGAGAATAAATCGAAGTGGTCGAGCGGCGCGAAAAAAGTGTGGCTCGGCGGCGATCATCCGGTGGTCGTGCAATCGATGACGACGACCGACACGGCCGACGTCGAGAAGACGCTCGAGCAGATTTACGGTCTCGCAGCCGCCGGTTGTGAAGTGGTTCGCGTCACCGTCAAGGACGCACCCGACGCCGAGGGCATGCCGGCCATCGTGGCGCGTTCGCCCGTGCCGATCGTCGCCGACATCCATTTCGATCACAAGATGGCGTTGGCCGCGCTCGAAGCGGGCGTCGCCAAGTTGCGTCTCAATCCCGGCAACATCACCGACCCCGTCAAGACGCGCGAAGTCGTGCGGCTGGCGAAGTCGATGGGCACGCCCATCCGCATCGGCGTCAACATGGGCTCGCTCGCGCGCGACCTCGAAAAGGCCTACGGCCACACGCCCGAAGCGATGGTCCGCTCGGCGCTCCGGCACGTCGAGATTCTCGAAGAACTCGGCCATACCGACATCGTCATCTCGCTCAAGGCGCACGACGTTCCGACGACGGTGCACACCTATCGGTTGGCGGACAAGATGCTCGCCGAGCGGGGCACGCCGTACGCGCTGCATCTCGGCGTCACCGAGGCGGGCCTGCCGCGCGAGGGGACGATCAAGTCCTCGATCGGCATGGGCATTCTTTTGTGGGAAGGGATCGGCGACACGCTGCGCGCTTCGCTTGCGGCCGATCCGATCGAAGAGATTCCCGTCTGCTGGGGCATTCTCAAAGCGCTCGGCATCCGCGAGAAGGGCTTCGACATCACGGCCTGTCCGTCGTGCGGTCGCGCCGAAATCGAGGTCGTCGATCTCGCGCGTAAGGTCGAATTGATCGCCAAAGAATATCAAGCGCCGGTCAAGGTAGCGGTGATGGGCTGCGTCGTCAATGGCCCGGGTGAGAGTAAAATGGCCGACGTCGGCGTCGCCGGGGGCAAGGGTGCGGGGGCGATCTTTCGTAAGGGCGAACTCGTCGGCCGTTTCCCGGAGGCGGAACTGCTCGGGGCGCTGCGGATGGAGATCGAAAAAGTGATCGTCGACATCTATCCCGATTTCATTCACGAGACGGCGTATGGCAAAGATCTCGCCGGCGTTTCCTAAGCCGAAAACGGTCGGCGCGACGGTCTTTATCGCCGCATTCGCAGCGGCGATGACCTCGCTGTCGCATCCGGCGGCGCTACGGCTCGACGGTCAACGCATGATCTCGGACGTTCCGCCGGTGACGACGGCGAAGGGCGCGTACGTGCCGCTCCGGGCGGTAGCCGATTCGCTCGGCGCCAATACGAACTACGATCCGAAGACCGGCCGGATCGAACTCGTCCGGGCCGACGATACGTTGCGCCTGCGCGTCGGCGACCGCAACGCAACGCTCAACGGCAACAAGATGACCTTACGCGCGGCGCCTTTCGCCGTCAGCGGCCGAACGATGGTTCCGCTCAACGTGATCGCGCGCGCGTTCCGAACGCACGTCCACTACGACACGGCCCACGCGCAAATCGACGTCATCACGGCCGGTTCGCCGGAAACGAGCACCCAAGCCGAGCCCTAGCGTCTCAGGCCGGCGGCGCGGGCGGTGCGGTCTTCGGGTTCCAGAGATGCTCGGGACGGGCGCAGGCGTGATTGATCCAGCGCGACCAAACGAAGAGCGCGTCGGAGAGCCGGTTCACGTAACGCGTCACCTCCGGCGAAATCTCGTCGTGTTCGGCGAGCGTGAGGAGGATGCGTTCCGCCCGGCGCGCGATCGTTCGCGCGAGATGCAGGTGAGCGGCCGCGAGCGTGCCGCCGGGCAAGATGAAATTCTCGAG
>Ga0116227_10002462_pt1 | contig 42076 bp, 32 predicted proteins | sample S1TSphgellanicum_FD_89693 | JGI IMG/M metagenome (GOLD analysis project Ga0116227, IMG submission 89693) | Host-associated microbial communities from peat moss isolated from Minnesota, USA - S1T2_Fb - Sphagnum magellanicum MG | ecosystem: Host-associated > Plants > Peat moss > Unclassified... | reverse complement strand
TATCCGCCGGCGGAGGATCCGCGAAACGAACTCGAGCCCATCGGTCGAGCGCCTTGGAAGCTGCGGCCGACCGGCTGCGTCGAGTGGCCGTACGGCGTGTAATAGGACGTGCCGCCGTGGGCGTAATACCCGCTGTGGCCGTAGTAGCCGCCATGCGGATAGGGCGCGTATCCGCGGTAACCGTAACCGTAACCGTAACCGCGTCCGTAACCGTAGTAGCCGGGATGGTAGTAGCCGCCGTAGCCGCCGAAATAGCCAAAGCCGAACCCGAGCGACACGAAAGCCGGATACGCGAGCGCGTAGGCCGGATAGGTTGAATAGTAGTCGTAGGGCGCCACGTAGGCCGCACCGGGGTCAGGTGCGTAATCACCGTCATCTTGATACGGCGTGTCGATCTCATTGGCGTCGAACTCGCGGCCGTCCGTGCGTCCGAGAATCGTCACCGATTGACCGGACTCCAAGGTTAGCCCCGTCGGGTTGATGACGGTCCCGTCGTGGAGGCGAATGCGGTCGACGAAGCCGCGCTCGTCGCGGACGTAGGCCGTGTACTTCCCGTCGAACGAAACGATCGTGCCGTGGATCGTCTCGTCGTTGTGCGCGTACGACGGAAGATCGTCGGCGCGAGCCGCGGCGGGAACGAGGGCGGCTGCGAAACCGAGTGCGAGTGCGAGGGACAACAGGTTCATCTTGGGTGCTCCGGATTTAGACATTCACCACCTACAACACGATACGAAAGACAAAGGAGCCACGTTTCGCGCATCCGGGCGGCGCCGCTGCGAATCTTACGGCGTGCGATGTCTTTGACTCTCAGCGTTCTCGACCAGTCCCCCGTGCTCGCAGGCGAGAGCCCGGCGGCCGCCGTCACCGCGACGATCGCGCTTGCCCGTCAGGCCGAACGACTCGGTTATACCCGCTATTGGCTCGCGGAGCACCACGCCATGGGCGGTCTTGCCGACGCCGCGCCGGAGGTTCTGCTCGCCCGGCTGACTGCCGAAACGAGCCGAATACGTCTGGGCACGGGCGGCATCATGTTGCCGCACTACGCGCCGTTCAAAGTGGCCGAGTCGTTCCGCATGCTCGAAGCGCTCGCCCCCGGGCGCATCGACCTCGGCATCGGCCGGGCCCCGGGGGGCTCGGGTCTTGTGTCGGCGGCGCTCGAAAGCCGCGACGTCACGAGTTTTCCGCAACAGATCCGCGAGACGATCGACTTCCTCGGCGACACGGTTCCCCAGGCGCATCCCTTCGCGCCGTTGACCGCGATGCCGTCGGGCCCAAGCGCCCCGCCGGTCTGGCTTCTCGGTTCGTCCGAATACGGGGCGCTGCTGGCCGCGGAGATGGGGTTGCCGTACGCCTTCGCCCACTTCATCGGCGGCGACGCACCGGGCATCGTGCAGGCCTACCGCGACCGGTTCCGGCCATCGTCGCAGGCGAGCGCTCCACACACGATGATCGCACTTGCCGCAATCGTTGCGCCGACCGACGCCGAAGCAGACGAACTCGCGCTACCGCTCGGCCTGTGGCGCATGCGCCTCTTGCGCGGCCGCCCGGGACCCGTTCCCTCCCTCGACGAGGCGCGCAATTACCGGTTTACGCCGCTCGAGCGGCACGAGATCGCGACGACCCGCCGCGTGATCGCGGGCTCGCCGCAAACGGTTCGGGCGCGCATCGAAGCTCTGGTCGCGGCGCATGGCGTGGACGAAGCGATGATCGTCACGATCGTGCCCGACACCGCGAGCCGGCTGCGCTCGTACGAGTTGCTCGCGGACGCCTTCGCGCTCGCGGCGGTGGCCGCGTAGGCGATGAGCGGGCGGCGCTCCTGGTGGACGGCCGGGCGTTCTTGCCGCAAAGCCGATGGTTCGCCGAAGTCGTCGTTCAAAACGAAGCGGGCTGCCGAGAAAGCCGTCCCGGCGAATTCGAAGGGATTGCACGCATACCCGTGCGCCGAGCACGGTTGGCACTTGGGTCACGGCTAAGGGTTGGAGACCGTGGCGCTCATCGCAACGCCGTTCGGCGTCGACCTTTTCGTTGCGGCGGGAGATGCCGGCATATCGGCGAGCCGCTTCGTAAAACGGTCGGCGGGCGCCGGAGCCACGGTGCGCGGCCGGCGGCATCCGGCGTTGCGCGCCGCACTCGTTCGGCTCGAAACGTATTTCGCCGGGCGGCCGTCGCGCTTCGATATCCCACTCGATCTTACCGGAACGCCGTTCGAATTGGCCGTCTGGCAGGCCACGGCCGCCTTGCCGTACGGAGTCGCCGTCTCATATGCCGATGTGGCGCGCTCGATCGGCAGTCCCCGGGCCGCCCGCGGCGTCGCCCGCGCGCTCTCCCGAGCGCCGCTCGCCCTCTTCGTGCCCGCGCACCGCGTCATCGGGGCGGACGGAACGCTCAAGGGCGCGGGGCCGCGCTCCCTGCGTCGCCGGCTACTCGCGTTTGAAGGCATCCGCATGTACTGAGGTACGCCCCGGCGAGCCGGACGACCGCGACGCCGAACGCCGGCTCGCACTCGCCCTCGCAGCGTACGTGGCCATTCTCGGGGCCCTGGCGATTTGGCGTTGGCATATCTGGACGTACGGCGCGGATACGGGGCTCTTCACGCAGGCCGTTTCCGATGCGTTCGGGGGCTTCCGCGACGGACCCGAAGAGGGGACGCACCTCCGTTTCCATTGGGCCCCCATCCTCGCGACTTTATGGCCGTTCGTCGCCGTCACCCACGCGCCGCTCGCGTTGCAATTTGCCCAGATCGTGCTCGTCGGCGGTAGCGCGATTCCGCTCTTTGCGTTCGCGCGCGGCTATCTCGCCGCGCGGAGCGCCGGTGCGGTCGCGCTTCTGCTCCTGCTCTATCCGCCGCTCCTCGCGGTCGCCTTTACGGAGTTTCATGAAATCGCGTTCTATCCGGCGATCTTCTTCGCGCTCTTTTGGGCGGCCGACCGCGCGCGTTGGGGTGCGTTCGCGGCGTTCGCGCTGGCGTCGACCGTTGTCCGCGAGGACACGTGCATCGTTTTCGCGCTCACCGGCTTCGCCTTCCTCGCGCTCGGTGTCGCCGGCCGGCGGGCGCTCGGGCGTCGCCGGGCGGCGCCCCCCGCGGGCGAGCCGCGCGGGTTGCTCGCGGGCGAGCCGCGGGAGCCCGTGCGGCTCGCGTTTGCCGGATTCGGACTCGCGGCTCTCTGCGTCGCCGCGCTTGCGATCTATTACGGCATCGTGACGCCGCGGCTCGGCGGCTGGGAGCCCGCCGCGATCTTCTATACGTATCCCTTCGCCGTGGGGCCCGCGGCGGTCGCAATCGGCATCGTTCGAAACCCCGCGAACCTGCGCTACCTTGCGACCTTCGGGCGTTTCACCTATTTGCTCGAAGCGTTCGCACCGCTCGCTTTTCTACCGTTGCTCTCGCGCTGGGCACTGCTGGCGCTGCCGGGTTTCGCGATCGTGTTGCTCTCGAGCAACGCCATCGCGTGGCGGATGGGCTCGCACTATGCGGCCATCTGGATACCGGGACTCTTCATCGCGCTCGTGGCGGTGCTGCGACGTTGGAGCGAGCGCGGGTACGTGCGCCGGGTGCGCTTCGCCTTGCGGAGCGCGACGGCAATCTGCGTGCTCGTTCTCATCGCTTTCGACCCGCTGCACCCGGCACATTACTTACGGGTTCTGTATCCCGTTAACGATGACGTTCGCCGGGCGCTCGCGACGATACCGCCGGGCGCCTTCGTCGCGCTTCACGACGAATGGTTTACGCACGTGGCCGCGACCCAGCCCCACGCGACGGTCTTCTTCTGCCCGTACGTCAACTTTTTAGTGTATGCCGACGACTATCCCGGCGACTTCTACCGGACGCAGATCGTACCGGAGATCGCGGCCGAGATCGCCCACCGTCAAGTGCATCTGCTGCATCGGTTCGGCAAAGTCGGCGTCTACGCCCGGACGCCGGACGCCGGGGCCCGCTACGGGCGCTGCATCACGGCGCGCCCCGCGGGCTTTGCGAGCCTGCGGGCGTTCTTGAATTACGATCTGGAACGGGAGCGGGCGGGAATTCCCCGGGGGCGCTGAGGCCCAAGCGCGCCCGTTTCCGCAGTCGCGCAGCGCCCCAGTGTGCCAACATCTTGACATTCGCCGCCACCGGTCAGGATGAAAAAAAGTTTTCATTCGAGAAACCGTCACGCAGGTCGCTCAGCGTTTTTGAGCCGCTTTGTTTAGTGCTGGTAAAGGGCCGAATATGATACGACTCACGGTCGGAGCGGCGATGGTCCTGACGGCGGCCATGGTAACGGGCGGTTTTGCCGCGGTTCCCGAGCGCCGGCCGATGCCCGCAACGCCGGCCGGCACGCCGACGCTCGTCAACGGCGACACGTTCACGTACGCGACGAGCGCGACGACGGTCGAAAACGGCTTCCAATTCACACGCACGTCGACGGATATGGACACGGTCGCCTTTCCGATTCCGTACGGTGGCAACCCGACGTACCGGTTGAGCGAAACCGTCACCGATACGTCGGATCCCAATACCTCGATTTCGCAAGTGTATTTTCGTTTCGTTCCCGACGGCACGTCGACCGATCTCGTCGAACTCGGCTGGGACTTCGCCATGAATTCGGCCACCCAGGGTACCGAAGCCGATCAGAAGGGCTACGGTTTGCCGTTCTATCGCCGCTTCCAATATCCCGAGCGGGCGACGTCCTGGACGAACGACTTGCCCGCCACGGTCAAACTCGCGCAGAGTTATCCGGACGGATCGAAGATCGCGCAATACTATCATTTGCAGTCGGGCGGTTCGTATTCCGGGTGGAAAACCGTCGCCGGCCAGGTGACCGGCACGACGTCGTTCGTCCTCAACGGCGACGATTCGGGCGACCTCCGGCTGCCCGGATCCCCTTCCCCCGGCACGTATCGATTCGGCGTTCCGATTCCGCTTAATTTGTCGTACGTCATTCCGGTTACGTTGGACGGAACGACGACGGACGTGCCGGATTGGTACCCGGGAGCCACGTCCGGTGCCGCGACCCCGCCGCTCGCGCAGGCCGGCACCAACGTCGCCATGATTTCTCGCGCACCCGCCGGTTGTGGCGCGCGAGCCGGCACGTGGGCCTATCAAACGACGGAGAACGTGGCTACGCTCGATCCGGTGCAAGGCATCTATACGACGGTCGCGACGCAATACTACGACTCGCCCGCGTACGGGCTGATCTGTTTCGTGCAGACCGCAAACCAGCAAATGTACGACAACCTGCAAACGGGCCGGCTCGCCACGACGATCGCGACGACGACGGTTTCGGTCTTGACGAGCGAAACGCTCGCGAGCGGGCAGAGCGCGCGCGTCGCCGCAATTCCGCGCAATCCGCTCCTCGCGCCCCCGGGCTCGCTCGACGCCGTCCATCGTTTCGCGCACCGCGAACTCTTGAAGCGCATATAACGGCGCACGCCGATTAGTCGAGGCGTTCGCCCGCGCGGCGACGAAAAACACTTCGCTACCGAGCTGGCGTCGTTGTTGCGTCCGCTTCGATGCGTTTCGCTTTCTTTACAAACACATGAGGTCTTTCATGTTTCGTTCTGAGATCGCATCGACGTTTTCGCGAGTTCGATGTCGTGCCACGTTCGCGGCGCTGGCCCTTACGGCTACGGTCGCGAGCGGTGCAGCCGCCGCGCCGTCGCGACTCGCCGCTGCGGCCCCCGCGTGGTCGGCGCCGACACTCGCGAACGGCGACGTTTTCCGCTACGCTACGCAAGCCGTGACAACGGGAATCGGCGCACCATACACGCGCACGTCGACGGATGTCGACACCGTCACGTATCCGCTGCTCTACGGAACCAAACCCGCCTACCGGCTCACCGATGCGGTAACGGACACGTCCGACTCGTATGCGTCGGTCGCCAAAGTCTATTTTCGCTTCGTTCCGGGCGATGCGTCGACCGATCTCGTCGAGCTCGGCTGGGACTTCGCGCAAACGTCGCCGCAAGGTACCGAAGCGGACCGCAAGGGGTACGCTCCGCCCTTCCTGCGCCGCTTCTCGTACCCCGAGCGCGCGATGACCTGGCCGAACGCCGTGCCCGCCATCGTCAAAGAGTTGCAGATTTTTCCGAACGGCACGACGATCCAAGCCTTTTACGGTGCCGCCGCCGACGGCTCGTATCACGGCGCCCGGAACGTCGGTTCGAACGGCAACACGGCGACGGACACCTACCGCGCCAACCCCGACGCCTCCGGCGTTCTCGATATCACGGGCTCGGCGAGATACGATTTCGGCAAACCGGTCGTGGTGAACTCGTCGCTCATGATTCCCGTGACCGTCGACGGCTCGACCTACGACGTGCCGGACTGGTTTCCGCAAGCGACCGGCACGGCGGGGCTGACGCGGCTGTCGCAAGCGGCCGAAACCGTCACGACGATCGGACCGGCGCCCGGCGTCTGCGGCGTGCGCGCCGGAACGTGGGCGTTCGGCGTTTCCGAGGAATCCGCGCAACTCGATCCGGTTCAAGGTTCCTATACGACCTCGGCGACGACGTACTACGACTCGCCGGCACTCGGCCTAATCTGTCTTGTGGCCGATTCGAAACAGCAGTCCTACGACAACATCTCGAGCGGTAACCTTCTCGGCACCGTCGAGACGAAAACGGTGTCGATTCTCACGAGCGAAACGCTCGCCGGATCGCACGTTCGCGTCGCGGCGATTCCGCGAAATCCGCTCCTCGCCGCCCCCGGCCAGATCGACGGCCTGCACCATCTGATCCTGCGCCGACTCTAACTCTTTCGCTCCTTCGACAGGCTCAGGATGACGCCGCGTGTGTTGTGTCCGGCATCGCGTGTTGTCTAGGACACCGCGGGTTGTCTTTGTCACCCTGAGCCTGTCGAAGGGGAAGGGGACGGGGGCTAACGGGGGAGGTAGGCGCTCCGGACGTATTGTTCGACCGAACGTTGCGTATTGAAGTACGACGCGTTGAACGCGATGGCACCGCGCATAACGCGCGCGTACCCGTCGCCGCCGCCGTAATAGAGCGGCACGATCTCGCGCTCGAGTTTTTCGTAGAGGCTTGCGGCGTCGGCGGCGCTCGCCTCGTCGCCCGCGAGATCGGAATGTTCTTCGCCGATCGCCCAGCCGGTGCGGCCCTCGATGCAGCCTTCCACCCACCAGCCGTCGAGCGTGCTCAGGCTCGGCACGCCGTTGATCGCCGCTTTCATGCCGCTGGTTCCGGACGCTTCGAGCGGCGGACGCGGCGTGTTGAGCCAGAGATCGACCCCGGCGACGAGCCGCTGCGCGAGGGCGATTTCGTAGTTTTCGAGGTAGACGATGCGCAATTTATCGTCGCCGAGCGCCGCCGCGGCCTCGAAAATGCGCCGGATGACCGCCTTCCCGTCGGCGTCGTGCGGATGGGCTTTGCCGGCGAAGACGAACTGGAGCGGACCCGCGGCGCGGACGACTTCGCGCAAGCGCTCGGGATCCCAAAATGCGAGATATCCGCGTTTGTATTCCGCGGCGCGACGCGCGAAGCCGATCGTGAAGCGCGTGACGTCGAGCGCGACTCCCGCGCGCTTTCGCACTTCGACTGCCAGCATGTCCTTTGCCGCGCGGTGAGCGGCCGCGATCTCTTCGAGCGATACGCCGACCACGTGGCGAAGATACTCGTTGTCGCGGCGCCATTCGGGGACGTGATGGTCGAAGAGCGCCGCAAAGGGCGGCGACGTCCAGCGCACGGCATGCACGCCGTTGGTAATCGCGTGGATCACGTCGCCGGGAAACAGGGCGCGCGAAACTTCGCCGTGGCGCATCGCAACGCCGTTGACGTAGTGCGAGCCGCGCAGCGCGAGTTGGGTCATGTTCGTGACGCCGTCGCGAATGCCGCCGATGCGTTCGACCAGCGCCGTGCGCGCATCGCCGAGGACGCCCTGCGTGAGGCCGCGGTCGAAGCGGTCGTGACCGGCCGGTACGGGCGTGTGGGTCGTGAAAGCGAAGCGCTTGCGGACGCTCGCGACGTCTTCGCTCGTCGTGCCGGAGCCGCCGCGCGCCGCGACCCGCGCTTCGAGGGCGGCGGGCACGAGCAACGCCGAATGACCCTCGTTCATGTGGAACGTGCCGACGGAATCGGCGAGCCCGAGGGCTTCGACGAGCGCGTAGCCACCGTAACCGAGGACGACCTCCTGGCAGAGGCGATAGCGTGCGTCGCCGCCGTAGAGGGCATTCGTGAGCGCGCGATCGTAGGGGTCGTTCGCAGCGAGATCGGTGTCGAGCAGATACACCGGAACCACGTGACCCGTGGCGCCGGTCAAGTCGTAGCGCCAAGCCGTCACCTCGACGCGACGGCCTTCGATCGTGACGTGTACCGTCTTATCGACATGGGCGAGCCGCGCTCGCGGATCCCAGGCCTCCGCGGTTTCGCTCTGATTGCCGCCGCGATCGAGCCGCTGCACGAAATACCCGTCGCGATAGATCAGGCTCACCGCAATCATCGGCAAGCCCAAGTCCGCCGCGGAGCGCAGCATGTCGCCCGCCAGGATCCCGAGTCCGCCGCTATAGGTCGGCAGCGCCGCCTCGAGGGCGATCTCCATCGAGAAATACGCAATGCCGTGCGACTCCGCCTCGGCCTGCCCCGAGCCGTGTCGAGGTGACCCGCGGACGACCGCATGGAGGCGGCCTTCGGAGGCGGGACGTTCGGACGCTGGCTGCGGCGATGCTGGAATCATGCCTTCACTTTCGCGGGCTCTTCATGGTACTTTCGGCCGCCGGCGGGCATCCTTAACCAAATCTTGTCGGAATACGCGCTCGAGCCGAGAACGAGCGATACGACGCCGCTCGCCTAGGCACGTTCGCGTGCGATGCCACATCGCGGCGGATTCCGTCTGTTCGCGCTTCGCCGCAACATGCCCGCCCAAGCGGCCGAAACCCCGAGCGCGCCCGGAACAATTGACCGGTTCGACAAGTCTTGTGTCCCGGCTTAATTCGAGTGTTGGCAGGAGACGGCGGCGCGTCGACTTTCCGCGGAACGAAGCGCCGAGCAGTCCGTCGTGGCGACGGCAGGGCGCGCGACGACATCACCGAGGACGAGGCGCGCGCCCGAAAGCGTTGAAAGCGTGCGCTATGATCGACGGTTTCGCGCGGCGCATTCCGAAAGCGGAACTGCATTTGCATATCGAGGGGACGCTCGAGCCGGAATTGCTTTTCGCGCTCGCGGCGCGCAACGGTGTCGCGCTACCGTATCGCGATGTCGAAGCCGTGCGCGATGCATACGTCTTCGACGATCTGCAATCGTTCCTGGACCTCTACTTCGTCGGTGTGACCGTCCTGCGGACCGAGCGCGACTTTTTCGATTTGACCGCGGCGTATCTCGCCCGCGCGCGCGCCGCGGGCGTGGTGCATGCCGAAATTTTCTTCGATCCGCAGGCGCACCTCGTACGGGGAATTCCCTTCGAAGTCGCGCTAAACGGAATTCACGAAGCGCTGCGCACGAGCGAAGCGGCATACGGGATGACGACGCGCCTGATCATGAATTTCTTACGCGATCGCAGCGCGAGCGAAGCGATGGACGTGCTCGCGATGGCGCTGCCGTACGGCGACCGGATTGCGGCCGTAGGGCTCGACAGCGCGGAACTCGGCTATCCGCCGCGAATTTTCGAAGAAGTCTTCGCGCGAGCGCGGGCCGCGGGATGGCGAACCGTCGCGCACGCCGGTGAGGAAGGGCCGCCGGATTACGTGAGCGAGTCGCTCGATCTTCTGCGCGTCGAACGCATCGATCACGGCGTGCGCAGTCTCGAGGATCCCGAGCTCGTCGCGCGGCTGCGCGACGAACGGATTCCCCTCACGGTCTGTCCGTACTCGAACGTGAAGCTCCGCGTCGTCCACCGGCTCGAAGAGCATCCGCTGCGCCGCATGCTCGAAGCCGGTTTGTGCGCCACGATCAATTCCGACGATCCCGCTTACTTCGGAGGCTACGTCGACGATAATTTCGCCGGCACGCGGGCGGCCCTCGATCTCGACCGCGGCGACATCGTGAAGCTCGCGGCCAACAGCTTCGAAGCGGCGTTTCTCGAGCCGGGCGAGCGCGCTCGGTACGCCGCGCGCCTCGAAGCGTTCGCGCAAGCCGAAACGCACTAGCGCGCTTACGTCGGCGCGGCGCGCCGCGCACCCTTCGACACGACGCAAAATCACGGCGCACCGCCTGCGCCAGGCGCACAAAGCGCGCGCGCTCGCTTTCGTCAACCGCTTGACCTATGAGATTGACCGACGTCGAACGCGATAAGTTGCTGCTCACCGTCGCCGCGGATCTTGCGCAGCGGCGACGGGAACGCGGGCTCAAGCTCAACTATCCCGAAACGGTTGCCATCCTCTCGTGCTACGTGCTCGAGGGCGCCCGCGACGGACGCACCGTCGCCGAACTCATGGACGGCGGCCGCTCCGTGCTCGCGCGCCACGAGGTGATGGAGGGTGTGGCCGAGATGGTCGAGGAGGTCCAGATGGAAGCGACCTTTCCCGACGGTACGAAACTCGTCACGTTACACGAACCGATCCAGTGACGCCCGGCGAAACGATCGTCGCGGCCGCCGAAGACATCGAGTTGCGCGCCGGGCGCGCGCGCCGCAACATCGCGGTTCGCAATCGCGGCGACCGGCCGATTCAAGTCGGCTCGCACGCGCACTTTTTCGAAGCCAACGGTGCGCTCGAGTTCGACCGCGCCGCGGCCTACGGAATGTGCCTGGACGTCCCGGCCGGAACCGCGGTGCGCTTCGAGCCGGGGATCGAACACGAGGTCGGACTCGTCGCGGTCGGGGGCGCCCGGATCGTGTACGGTTTGCGCGGGCTGGTCGACGGAGCGCTGGATTCGAGCGAACGCGGTTGAAGATTTCTCGCGAACGCTACGCTTCGCTCTACGGGCCGACGACCGGCGACCGCGTCCGGCTGGGCGATACGGCGCTCGTCATCGAGGTCGAACGGGACCTCACGCACTACGGCGACGAGATCACCTTCGGCGGCGGTAAGGTCATTCGCGACGGCATGGGCCAGCACCCGACGGCGACGCGCCACGAAGGCGTCCTCGACACCGTGATCACGAACGCGCTCATCCTCGATCATAGCGGCATTTACAAAGCGGACGTCGGCCTCAAGAACGGGTTGATCGCGGGCATCGGCAAAGCCGGCAATCCGCTCGTGATGGACGGCGTCACCCCGGGCATGACGGTCGGCGCGTCGACCGAAGTGATCGCGGGCGAGCGCGCGATCCTCACGGCCGGCGGCATCGACGCGCACGTGCATTTGATTTGTCCGCAGCAGGTCGGCGCCGCAATCTCGAGCGGCATCACGACGATGCTCGGCGGCGGCACGGGTCCCGCCTCCGGTACGAACGCGACGACGTGCACGCCCGGCGCCTGGCATCTCGCGCGCATGCTCGACGCCGTCGAAGGGCTTCCGGTCAACATCGGCTTTCTCGGAAAGGGCAACGCGTCGGGAACCGCGGCGCTGCGCGAGCAAGTGGAAGCGGGCGCCATCGGACTCAAGCTGCACGAGGATTGGGGCTCGACGCCGCGCGCGATCGATACGGCGCTGCGCGTCGCCGACGAGTGCGACGTGCAGGTCGCGATCCATACGGATACGCTCAACGAAATGGGCTACGTCGACGACACGATCGCCGCGATCGCGGGGCGCACGATTCACACCTATCATACCGAAGGTGCGGGCGGCGGCCACGCGCCCGACATCATCAAGATCGCTTCGGAACCGTACGTTCTGCCGTCCTCGACCAATCCCACGCGGCCCTTCACCCGCAACACGCTCGCCGAACATCTCGACATGTTGATGGTCTGCCATCATCTCGATCCGAAGATTCCCGAAGACGTCGCCTTCGCCGACTCGCGCATTCGGGGCGAAACGATCGCCGCCGAAGACATCCTGCACGACCTCGGCGCCCTCAGCATGATTTCCTCGGACTCGCAAGCGATGGGGCGCGTCGCGGAAACGATCGTGCGCACCTGGCAAACCGCCCACAAGATGAAGGTGCAGCGCGGCCCGCTCGCGGGCGACGACGCGCGCAAAGACAACGAGCGCGTCAAACGGTACGTCGCAAAGTATACGATCAATCCGGCGGTGGCGCACGGCATCTCGCACCTCGTCGGTTCGGTCGAGACGGGCAAGATGGCGGACCTCGTGCTTTGGAATCCGGCGTTCTTCGGTTATCGGCCCGAACTCATCATCAAGGGCGGAACGATCGCCTACGCCGCTATGGGCGATCCGGCCGCCTCGATCCCGACTCCCCAGCCGCGACGCATGTTGCCGATGTGGGGCGCGTATGGACGGGCGCCCGCCGACGGCGCGGTGACCTTCGTTTCGGGCCTTTCGCTCGAAGCCGGGCTAGCGGAACGCCGGGGCGGCGAACGGCGGTTGGCGGCCGTGCGCAACACGCGCGGAATCGGCAAGCGCGATATGATTCGGAACGCCGCGCTGCCGCGGATCGAAGTGGACCCCAGTACCTACGAGGTGCGCGCGGACGGCGAGCTCTTGACCTGCGAACCGCTCGAGGAACTGCCGCTCGCGCAGCGATACGCGCTCTTTTGAACGGCGCGGGAGAGGCGCCCGAGCCCTTGCCGCTGGCGGTCGGCCGAGCGACGCTCGGAAACCTCGAGCGTTTCGACACCGGCTCGCGGATCGTCGAACGGATCACGATTGCGAGCGACGACCTCGCCAAACGGATCTTGCGTTTGCGGGGCACGACCCGCGAGATCGGGCTGCGTCTCGACGACGGGACGCGCGTCCGCGACGGCGACGTCGTGTACGCGGACGACGAACGCGTGATCGCGGTTGCGGTCGCGCCCGACGACGTGATCGTTTGCCGCCCCAAAACGATCGCCCAGGCGCTCGCGGTCGCCCATGCGCTCGGCAACCGTCATCTGCCGATGCAGCTCGACGGCGACGCGCTGGTCGTGCGTTACGACGGGCTCGTCGCCGAAGTCTTCGCGGAGCTCGGCGCCCCTTGCAAACGCGAGGCGCGCGTACTGCGCACTCCCTTTCGGCACGCGAACGCGCCGCACGGACACGAATGACGGCGCTCGAAGTCGCGTCCCTCTTGCGCTTGGCCGACAGCGCGTTCCCGAGCGGCGCGTTTAGCCATTCGTTCGGCCTCGAGACCGCGATCGCGACCGAGCGCGTGCGCGACGAGGCGTCGCTCTTGCGCTGGCTCGAAGCGTACCTTTGCGACGGCTGGGCGACGATGGAAGGCGGCGTCCTCGCGCTTGCGCTGCGTGACGGATACGAGCCGCTGGGACTCGATGCGATCGTGTCCGCGGCCACGCACGCGCACGAGGTTCGGAGCGCAAATGCACGCGTGACCGCCGCGATCTTCGATACGTTCGACGCGATGGGAGCCGGCGGCCCGCGGGCCCACGCGTACCGCAGCGCCGTACGCAAACGTCGCGCGAGCGGCGTGCCCGCGCTCGCGTTCGGGCTGACCTACGAGCACCTCGGCATCGCGTGGCGCGACGCGTTCGTTGCGTGCGCGAGCGGAACCCTCGCGGGCCTCGCGGCGGTCGGTACCCGAGCGTTGCCGCTCGGGCAGCGCGCGACGGCGCGGGTTCTGTGGGAATTGCGCCCGGCAATCGTGCGTGCGCTCGCGCTCGCGAGCGAGCTCGGCGCGCCCGAGGACCTCCACGCCCAAGCGTTCGCGCAAGAGTACGATGCGCTGACGCATCCGCTGCTCGACGGCCGGCTCTTCGCTTCGTGAGCGCCGTGCGCATCGGCATCGGAGGCCCGGTCGGGGCCGGGAAAACGGCGCTGCTCGAGCGGCTCGCGCGCGCGCTCTATCCGCGCATCGATCTCGCGGCGATCACGAACGACATCTACACCAAAGAAGACGCGACGATCTTGACGCGCAGCGGCGCGCTGCCCGCGGACCGCATCGTCGGCGTTGAAACGGGCGGCTGCCCCCACACGGCGATCCGGGAAGACGCCTCGATGAATCTCGCTGCCGTAGCGGATCTCGAACGGCGTTTCCCCGCGCTCGAACTCGTCTTCATCGAGAGCGGCGGCGACAATTTAGCGGCGACCTTCAGCCCAGATCTCGCGGACGTGACGCTGTACGTGATCGACGTCGCCGGCGGCGATAAGATTCCGGCGAAGGGCGGCCCCGGCATCACGCGCGCGGATTTGCTCATCATCAATAAAATCGACCTCGCGCCTTACGTCGGCGCGAGCTTGGAACGGATGCGGCGCGATGCGCTCGCGGCGCGCGGCGAACGGCCGTTTCTCTTTACCGATTTGCGCGGCGGTACGGGCGTGGCCGAAGTCGCCCGCTTCGTCGAGCGGGCGGCTCTGCTGGACGCATGACGGGTTCGCTTGCGATTGCCGCCGAGCGGCGCGGCGGCCGGACGGTCATCCCTGCACTCCGGCAAGAGGGCCTCTCGCGTTGCAGCCGTCCGTTTACCGAACCCGGCGGCGCCGCACGTCTCGTGCTCTCGCAGCTCGGACCGGGGTTCGTGCGCGACGACCGCTACGAACTCGATGCGCGGCTCGCGTGCGATGCCGAACTGCGCCTGGAGGCGCAGGCTGCGGGACGCGCGCTCGGATCGGGCGGAATCTCGCGCTCGCACGCGCGCTTCGCGCTCGAACGCGGAGCCGGGCTCTTTTACGCGGGCGAGCCGCTGATCCCGTACGACGGCGCGGCCCACGCGGCCGCAGCAAACGTGACGCTCGCGCCGGGAGCGTGGCTTGCCTGGCTCGATACGATCGCGCCGCATGGCAATTTCGACGTTGTCTTCAGTTCCTTTCGCGCGTTCTACGGCGAGCGGCTCGTCGTTCACGACGTCATGCGGTTGACCCCGGAACGGTTGCCCGAAGCCCTCGGCAGCGCCTATTACTTGCGTTCGGGAATCGATGAGGTGGAGGCGGGGGCGCTCGTCGCCGCGGCGGGCGCGCTTGCCGCGCAACTGGGGCCACGCTTCGGCGCGCGCATCGGGGTGGGCTCGGCAGAGGCCGGCGGCGTTACGTTGCGGGCCCGCGGACCGCGCGTGCGGGCGGTACGCGCGGTGCTCGCGACGCTGCTCGCGGCGCTGCGGAGCATCGAAACGTCGTACGAGCGGAACTCCGCCGCGGCGGCCGGCTGAATCAGAACGTCCCGCTCTCCGCTTCGGCTTCGGACCCCGCAAGAACGTCCACCGTTCCGTCGGCGCAGCGCAGGCTCGTTCCGCGCGCGCGAGCCGGCGCGGATTCGAAAATGGCGACCGCGCCGCCGTGGGCTTCGCAGCCCGCAGGCCGGAACCGGTTCCTCGCCCCGCGCGATACGGCCGCGGCAACGGCGGTCGCGGCCAGTGCGACGATCAAGACGAACAGAACGACTCTCGTTGAAATACGTACGGCAAGCCCAGTCGCCATCGAACATCTCCCCCGGGAGCCGGTCCGGGAGCGTCAAGGCGACGAATCTCCGTTCCAGCGAACGAATGCGGGGATTACGTAAAGGGTAGAGCGCGGCGGTAAATAGCCGGTAAAACACCGGAGACGTCGGACGAGCGGCTTCCACGACGTATCATTTGTCGAAGCCGAAGCAGGTCCGGCCGGCCGGTCTTTGCCGGCCCCGCTGCGAAGAGACCCGAATGATCTCCGCGTACGTCCGCCCGGACACGCTGGCCGAAGCGGTCGCTTTGCTCGAACGCGATCCGGCGGGTGCCCGGGCCGTTGCCGGCGGCACCGATCTGATGGTTGAGGTGCGGCGAGGTTCGCGCCCGGCGACGACGCTCGTCGATTTGACCGGACTCGCGAACGAACTCGACTTTATCAGCGAAGATGCGGAGCGTCTCACGTTTGGTGCGCTGACAACCCACAATCGCGTGATCGCGTCGGACCGCGCCCGCCGCGGCGCCTTGCCGCTCGCGCAGGCCTGCGCGGAAGTCGGCGCGCCGCAGATCCGCACGCGCGCGACGCTCGGCGGAAACCTCGTGACGGCGTCGCCCGCGAACGACACCATCACGGCGCTCGTCGCGCTCGAGGGAGTCATCGAAATCATCGGCAGCGGCGGCGTCCGTCGCCTCGGCATCGCCGATTTTTGCACGGGGTTTCGCACGACGGCGCTGGCACCGGGCGAACTCGTGCGCGCGATTTCGGTGCGCAAGACGGCCAATAACCGCCGCGGGATCTTCCTCAAACTCGGGCTGCGCCGCGCGCAGGCGATTTCGGTCGTCAACGTAGCGGCCGTCGTCTATTTCGACGGCGCGCGGGTTCGCGATGCGCGCATCGCGCTCGGCTGCGTCGCGCCGACGATCGCCCGTGCCGAAGAAGCCGAGGCGGCGCTTGTCGGGCGCGTGCTCGACCGCGATGCTTGCGCGCGCGCCGCACGCTCTGCCGCCGAGGCGATCGCGCCGATCGACGACGTTCGCGGCTCGGCCGCATACCGCCGCACCGCCGTCGCGGCGCTCGTCGCGCACGCCCTCGAACGTATCGCCGACGGCACCGAAGCGCGCGATTGGAATCCCGAACCGGTCTTACTGCAAGCAGTGGGGCAACGCGCCTTCGAGCCTGCGTTTTCCTCGCCGGTCGCGCCATACGACGGCACGATCGAGGCGACGATCAACGGCGCCCCGTACCGTCTCGGCGACGCGACGCATCTCTCACTGCTCGATGCCCTGCGCGACCGCGCGGGGCTCACCGGCGCGAAGGAAGGCTGCGCCGAAGGCGAGTGCGGCGCGTGCACGGTGTGGCTCGACGGCCGGGCCGTCATGTCGTGCCTGGTACCGGCACCCCAGGCTCACGGCGCGCAGGTCACGACGATCGAGGGTCTCGGCGACGGCGAAGACTTGCATCCGTTGCAAGCGGCATTCATCGAGACGGCCGCGGTGCAATGCGGTTTCTGTATTCCGGGCATGCTGATGGCCGGCGCGATGGCACTCGACGAGCGGCCCGACCTCGATAGCGAGGATGCGCGCGCGGCGATTAGCGGGAACCTCTGCCGCTGCACGGGCTACCGCAAGATTCTCGATGCGATCGAGAGTGCGGCCGAAGCGAGCCAGGAGCGCGAGCCGGCGGCGGCACGGGCGTGAGCGCCCTCGGAGCGCGTGCGCAGCGACACGACGCGCGCGGTAAAGTTACGGGCGAAACGAAATATCCGGCCGACCTCTTCGACCCCGCGATGTTGCGGCTCGGGACCGTCTTCGCGCATCGCCCGCACGCCCGCATCGTCGAGATCGATGTCGCAGATGCGCTGCGGGTGGCGGGCGTGATCGCCGTGTTGACGGCGCGCGACGTTCCGCACAACCGGTACGGCCTCATCGAGAACGATCAGCCGGTGCTCTGTGAGGACATCGTACGCTACGAAGGCGACCGGGTGGCGCTGGTCATCGCAACCGACGACCGGGCCGCGGCGCGAGGCGTCGGCGCGGTGCGCGTGACGTACGAAGATTTGCCGCCCGTTTCGAGCGCTGCCGAAGCGATGCAGCCGGATTGTCCGCGCGTTCACGACGACCGCGCCAACGTGCTCTACCATCAGCCGATCCGCAAAGGCGACACCGGCGCCGCGTTCGCCGCCGCCGACGTCGTGCTCTCCGGCGAGTTCTCGACCTCCTGGCAAGAGCACGCGTATCTGCAGCCCGATGCGGGCATCGCGTATTACGAAGGCGACGCACTCGTCATCGAAACCGCCGGACAGTGGCTGCATGAGGACCGGCGGCAACTCGCGCAGATTCTCGGTCTTCCCGAAGAGCGCGTGATCGTGCGCTATGCGGCGATCGGCGGGGCCTTCGGCGGGCGCGAGGATCTTTCGGTTGCGGCGTTGCTCGCGCTAGCGACCTTCGTTACGAAGCGGCCGACGGCGCTACGCTGGACCCGTGAAGAGTCGATCGTCGGGCACCACAAGCGGCATCCGTTCGCGATCTCGACCCGCTGGGGCGCCCTGCGCGACGGGACGATCACCGCCGTCGAGACGACGCTCGTAGCCGACGGCGGGGCCTACGCCTCGACCTCCGCTGAAGTCTTGAAGTGCGCGGCCATCTTCGCTCAAGGACCGTACGAAATCGAAAACGTTTCGACCGATGCGTACGTGTGCTATACGAACAACGTTCCGAGCGGCGCGTTTCGCGGGTTCGGTACGCCCCAGGCGCATTTCGCGGCGGAATCGATGATCGCGCGCGTCGCCGAACGGCTCGGACTCGATGCCTGCGTCGTGCGGCGCAAGAATCTCTACCGGGAAGGCAGCCGCGAGGCGACGGGCTGCGTGGTTCCGGCGGGCGTGAGCGCCGTCCCGGTGCTCGACCGGTGCGTGGCCGAAGCGGCGCGGCGACCGCTCGGGCGGCGCGTCTCGCGCACCGGCTCGTGCGAGAATAGCGCGGTCGTCCGCGGTCGCGGTTTCGCTTGCGGCATCAAGAACGTCGGCTATTCGTTCGGTTACCCCGAGCAGGCGCGGGCGGCCGTCGAACTCGTCGTGCTCGACGGCATTCGCGGCGCGCGGGTTCGCATCGCGGTCGCCGATGTCGGCCAGGGCGCGCACCTCGCGATGCGGCAGATCGCGGCGCAAACGCTCGGGCTCGCACTCGAGCACGTCGAGATCGTCGCGGACGACAGCTCGCAAGCGCCCAACGCAGGGTCCGCCTCCGCATCGCGGCTAACGCTCTTCGCCGGACGGGCGGTGCACGATGCGGCGGAGGCCGCGCTCCACAACTATCGCAGCGGCGGCGAGCCTCGCGCGTTCGTGCAGTACGTTCCGCCGGAAACGACGCCGCTCGAACCCGGCACGGGATTCGGCCGGCCGAACATTTGCTACGGCTACAGCGCGCAGGCGGTCGACGTCGAAGTCGACCGCGCGACCGGCGTCGTTCGCGTAACGCGCGTGATCAGCGTGCACGATGTGGGCCGCGCGATCAACCCGCAACAGGTCGAGGCACAGATCGAGGGCTGCATCGCGCAAGCGATCGGATACACGATCACCGAAGATTTTCGCGTTCGCGACGGGCGCGTGCTGACGCCCAACTTTACGACCTATCTTCTTCCAACGTCGCTCGACGTGCCGCTGGAGATCGTGCCCGTCATCTTGGAACATCCCGATCCCAACGGCCCCTTCGGCGCGCGCGGGGTCGCGGAGATGCCGCTCGTTCCCTTCGCCGCGGCCGTTGCGGCGGCGGTGCACGACGCGACGGGCGCCTGGGTGAGCGATTTGCCGATGACGCCGGAACGCGTGCGGGCGGCGCTCGATGCCGCGACGGCGCGCCACGACGCGATCCCGACGCTACGCTAACGACGAAAACGAACCACGAACCACGAACCTCGAACCGCGAACATGCGGGGCCGGGCGCTTCGAGGAGCAATCAGGGCACGATCATTTTGCGCGCGTGTCGCGCGTGTTCGGCGACGGTTCGCGCTACGTCGAACTTCACAAAGCCGCCCCCTTCGACGATGGTACGGCCGTTGACCATAACGAAGTCGGCACCCGGTGGTCGGCAGAAGACGAGCGACGCGAGCGGGTCGTGGACGGCGCCGCCCGCAAGCGCGAGCCCATCGAGCCGGAAGCCGGCGATATCGGCGGCCATTCCGGCTGCAAGCGCCCCGATGTCGTCGCGGCCCAGAACCGCGGCGCCGCCACGGGTCGCGAGGCGAAGGGTGTCGCGGGCGCTCATTGCGGCAGCACCCCCGAAGACCCGCTGCAAGAGCATCGCATGCCGTACTTCATCGAGGACGTGCGAGGAATCGTTCGATGCCGAACCATCGACGCCGAGCCCGACGCGCGCGCCCGCCGCCACCAGCGCCCGCACGGGCGCGATGCCGCTGCCGAGCCGCATATTCGAGGTCGCACAGTGGGCGACGCCGGTTCGCGCATCGCCGAGGCGGCGGACTTCGGCCGGCGATAGATGCACGGCGTGAGCGAAAGAGACATCGTCGCCGGCCCACGCGAGGCGCTCGGCGAGTTCGACCGGCCGGCAGCCGAAGCGCTCGAGGCAGTACCGTTCTTCGTCCAGCGTCTCGGCGAGGTGGGTGTGCAGGTGAACGCCGTACGCTCGCGCGAGGTTCGCACTTTCGCGCATGAGATTTTCGGAGACCGAGAACGGCGAACACGGCGCGACGACGATGCGCGTCATGGCGAAGCGGGCGTCGTCGTGATGTCGTTCGATCGCCCGGGCCGTGTCGGCGAGGATCGCGCTCTCGTCTTCCACGCAAGCGTCCGGCGGCAAACCGCCTTTCGACCGGCCGATCGACATCGATCCCCGCGAAGCGTGGAAGCGCAAACCGATCTCGCTTGCGACGGCAATCTCATCGTCGATCGTGCATCCGTTGGGCCACATGTAGGTGTGATCGCTTGCGGTCGTGCAGCCGGAGAGCAAGAGTTCCGCGCACGCAATGGCCGTTGCGCTGCGCAGCGCGGGCGGGTCCAGGCGCGCCCAAATCGGATAGAGCGCAACGAGCCAATCAAAAAGTTCGGCGTTCTGCGCCGCCGGGACGGCCCGGGTGAGCGTCTGATAGAAGTGATGGTGCGTGTTGACGAAGCCCGGCACGAGCACCATGCCGCTTGCATCGATGCTGCGCTCGGCGAACGGCGCCGGATCGCTTGCCGCGCCGACCGACGTGATTTCGTTGCCGTCGATTGCGATCCAGCCGCCCGCAAGTTCGCGTTCCGCGTCGTCGAAGGTCGCGACCAGGGTCGCATCTCGCAGGAGTATCGTGCCGATTGAAAGTGCCCCCATGACGACGCTCGACGCGCTCAATGCCGCCGGCCAGTCGACCTTCGTCGCGACGCTTGGCGACATCTTCGAGCGGTCGCCCTGGATCCCGGAACGCGCCTGGGCCGAGCGTCCCTTCGAAAGCGTCGAGGGCTTACACGCGGCGCTGTGTTCTGTGGTTCGGGGGGCAACCCACGACGAACGCGTGGCCCTCATCGCCGCTCATCCCGATCTCGTCGGACGCGCCGCGCGAAACGGCACGCTGACGCCGTCCTCGCGCGAGGAGCAGGCGGCGGCGGGGCTCGACCGCCTCGTTCCCGAGGAGATCGCGACGTTCAACGAACTCAACGCGGCGTACCGCGAGCGCTTCGGTTTTCCGTTCGTCATTTGCGTGCGCGAGAATCGCAAGGACGCCATCGTGCGCGGGCTGCGCGAGCGCGTGCGCAACGCGCGCGAGGCGGAGATCGGCACCGCGATCGCCGAGATCGAGAAAATCGCCCGGCTCCGTCTCTTCGCTGTGGTGCGCGCGTGAGCGGCTACGTGCTCGATTGGGCGAACTTGCTCGTGCGCTGGTTCCACCTGACGGCAGGCATCGCGTGGATCGGCGCGTCCTTTTATTTCGTCTGGCTGGACAATAACCTGACGGCGCCGCGGAAAGCCGCCGATACGGCGGGCGGCGTCGCGGGGGAACTCTGGAGCGTTCACGGCGGCGGATTTTATCACAATCAAAAGTATCTCACCGGACCGGCGGACGAGCCGCTGACGCACGATCTGCATTGGTTCAAATGGGAAGCGTATACGACGTGGCTCTCGGGCATGGCGTTACTTGCCGTCGTGTATTGGGCCGATGCCGGGACGATGCTCGTCGACCGCGACGTGCTCGACATTACGCCCGCGGCCGCCGTCGCCGTCAGCATCGGCGCGATCGTCGCCGGCTGGCTTGCGTACGATCTGCTCTGCCGGGCGCTCGAAAAACGGCCGCTCGTCCTCGGCCTCGTCGTCTATGCGGCGCTCGTGCTCGCGGCGTACGGGCTCTTCCACGTGTTCGGCGCGCGCGCCGCGTACATTCACGTCGGCGCGATCGTCGGGACGATCATGGTCGCCAACGTCTTCTTCATCATCATTCCGGGGCAAAAAAAGATGCTCGCGCAGATCCGCGCCGGGCAGAAGCCGGACCCGCGGCCGGGCAGGCTCGGGAAGATCCGGTCGGTTCACAATACCTACTTCACGTTGCCCGTGCTCTTCATCATGATCAGCAACCACTTTCCGATGACCTACGGCTCGCCGTACGGCTGGTTAGCGCTCGCGGTCATCTCCGCTGCGGGCGTTCTCGTCCGGCAGTTTTTTCTGCTCACGCACAAACATAAGATCGTTCCAATGCTCCCCGCGGCGGCCGCCGTTCTGCTCGGCATCGTCGCCTTCGCACTGGCCCCGCGTCCGCAGCGTTCGGCCGGAGTCGCGGACGCGGCGAGCGGGACGCATACCGTCTCGTATGCGGAGGTTGCGCCGATCGTGGCAGGACGCTGCGCCGTTTGTCACGCCGCGCATCCGGCGCAGCCCGGCTATTCGGCGCCGCCCGAAGGCGTGCTGCTCGATACGCCGGCGCACGTCGCAGCGAACGCGCAACGCATTTACGCGCAGGCGGTGGCAACGCACGCGATGCCGCTCGGCAACGCGACCAACATCACCCTCGCCGAACGCGCGACCCTCGGGCGCTGGATCGCTTCGGGCGCGAAGTTGTGAGCGCGCTCTCCACCCACGTGCTCGATATCGCCCGCGGCCTGCCCGCAAGCGGGATCGCGATTTGCCTCTACGCGCTCGGGACGTCTGCCGGCGAACGGCATCTTCTGACGGAAGCGCTGACCAACGCCGACGGTCGAACCGATGCGCCGCTCGCTCCTGGGCTGCCGTCCGGAACGTACGAAATTACGTACGACGTGGCCGCGTACTTCGCCCGAACTTCACAAGAAGCGTTTTACGAAGAAATACCGGTGCGCGTCCGGATCGACGGCGCCGTGGCACGGTACCACGTCCCGCTCTTGGTCTCGCCGTGGGGATACTCGACGTATCGCGGGAGCTGAGCGCGAGAGTCAGCGGCGATGCTATTCGCTCGGCGCCGGCGGCATCTTCGCTTCCGAACCCGGCATCGGCGCTCGCAATGGTCGCTCCAGACGCTAGGTGCGGACACGGCCGACGACAACGCGAGCGCGAAGATCACGCGAACGATCTGCGGCGCTCTCGGAGCTTCAGCGGCAGAAAATAGGAACGGCTCTCCCTGGCGATTCTTCATTAAGCTTTCGACAGCCTACTTGCCCTACTTGGCTACGCATAGTACGATTTAATCATGAAGCTCGATGTGCGCCTTGCCGCCGCGCTTATTTCCTTTTTTCCTCTCGCAGCGGGTTGTAGCGGGGGCGGCGGAACGGCAAATCTTCCGCAGTCGCAACTCGGCAGCGCGTCGTTTTCGATTGTGGTGCCGGCTCCGGGAAGCCACGCGCTCGCGACGATGCAATCGGTAGAGGTAATTCTCACGAAGGTTAACGGGCTGGCTCCCGCAACCGCCGTCGCGCCGCTGACGATGAACTTGAGCCGAGCGACCCCGGGTTGCACGCCGTCCGCCGGCGGCGCACTCGCGTGCGTCGCAAAGCTCGCGGTGCCCCCCGGTAAGAATACATTTTCGGTCATCACCTTCGCTCAGCCAAACCGTCTGGGCGCCCAAGTGTATACAAGCGTGGTGACGACGACGATCGCGGCGGGGCGTTCGACCACTTGCGTTCGCGCGTCGCCGAGTCCGGCGGCCGCCGTGCCGGTTACGTATTGATCTTCCCTCGTTGCGGTAAGCCTGAATCGGTTCTTACCGCCGTAGCGTTGTTGGCCGCCATCGCCGGCGCCGCGACTGCCGCCCGCGCCGCCGAGCGCGGGGCCGGCTGGCCCGAGATGTTAGGGGACTCCGCGCACTCGTCGTACTCGAGCGACCCGGCCATCACGACGAGCAGCGCCGGCGGCTTCGGCGTGAAATGGATGGCGAATCTCTACAGCACCGATCTCGGTTCGCCGGCCGTGGCCTATAATGCAACGCTCGGAAAGACCGTGGTGTACGTCGGCAATCAACGCGCCGACGTCTTTGCGGTCAACGCCGCGACCGGCCAAGAGATTTGGAGCACCAATCTCGGTGTCAACGACAAAATCGAGGACACGCCCATGGTCACCCCCGACGGATCCGTCTGGGTCGGAACGTCGCAAAACGCTTCGATGTACAAGCTCAACGGCGCAACGGGGGCGGTCGAGTGCACCCTCAAGGCGCCGCTACCCGTCGACGCGAGTCCGATGCTCGCGAGCCCGCCCGGCGGCGGCGGCGAGACCGTCTACTGGGCCTCCATCGACTCCGGCAACATCAATGGCCCGGTCTTCGCTTCGCAGGAAGCGAGTTGCGCGCAAACTTGGACTTTCGATAATTTTCTCAATCCGTCGTCCGCCGGCGTCTGGACGACGTCGGCGTACGGCGTCAGCGCGAGCGGCGAACCACTCGTGTTTTTCGGTTCCGCCGATACCGATTCGACCGAGTACGCCGTCGACGCCGTGACCGGCAACCGCGTCTGGTATTACTCGATTCTCAACCCGGCACCGTTCGGCTACGATATCGGGGACGGCGCGACGGTGTCGGCCCCGGGAAACAATGGTTTTGCCGACTGAGTCGTCTACGTCGACAGCAAGTAAGGCTACGAATACGCGCTCGACCTCACGACCGGAGCGCTGCTTTGGCAGTACGGGCCGTTCGTACAAGGTAGTCCGTCGGGATCGCGCTCGAGCGCGGCTCTCGACGGCACGAATCTGGTCTTCGGCTATTACGGCGGGGGAACGGGCGGCGTATTCGCACTCAACGCTCTCAACGGCAGCGCTCTGTGGAAATATCCGGCCGGAGCCGAGGTCCTTTCATCGCCGGCCATCGTCGGTCCGAAGGGCTCCGAAATCGTTACGTTCGGCGACCTCACGGGCGCGTTTCGCATATTGTCGCTCGCGAGCGGAAGTCAACTTTACGAATATCAAACCGGCGGCTACATCACGTCCTCTCCGGCCGAAGCGGACGGCAAGATCTTCATCGCCGGCAGCGACGGATTTCTCTACGCCTTCGGCCGCGCGGGCGGAAACGGTGCGCAGCCCGCCAGCGCGATCAGCGCTCCGGCCGCCGATTCGCAGCTTCCAAATCCCAACGGCAGTCTTACGATTACCGGCACCGCAACCGACGCCTCGGGCGTAGCGAACGTCGAAGTCGCCGTTCAAGAAAACGGCGCGTCGGGGGCTTGGTACGACGCCGCGACGGGGACCATGAACCCCGGGCCCATCCGGAATCTCGCCACGCTGACCAATCCCGGAAGCACGACGACGAATTGGTCGTTCACCTTGCCGGTTCCGGCGGCGGGCGGAACGTTTGCCGCCTATGCCAGCGCCGTAAACGTCAATAACATCGTGAATCGGAGCACGCCGAGCAGTTTTACGATTTTGCCCAGTCTTGGCGAACCAAACGTCACGCTGTCGGCGACCGATCTGCCGCCGGGCGCGAGTTTCACCGCGAGCAGTACGGCGTTTCGGCCAAGCGAAAAGGTGACGTTCTCGCTCTTCGGCACCGTCGTGGCGACGCGGACCGTGTCCGCAAACGGTCACGTGCCGAGTGCCTCGATCAAAATTCCCACGACCGCGACCTTCGGCCCGACCTCGTTGACGCTGACCGGCCTCACCTCGGGAATTACGACGAGCGGCACGATCTACGTTACGAACGACTGGATCGAACTCGGCCACGATTCGGCGCATTCGGCGCTCGAACTGCACGACACCGTCATCGACGAGTCGCTTTCGATCGGCAACGGCACCGTGCTAAATAAGAGCTGGTACTATGCAGCGAACGCGGCGGTCAACTCGTCGCCTTCGGTTGTGAACGGCGTCGCTTATTTTGGCAACGACGCCGGCGTGGTGTCGGCGGTGGTCGTCAACACGGGGGCATCGGCGTGGGCCTACACGACCCCGTCGGGAGCGCCGATTCGTTCGGCCCCGGCAATCGATCCGAACGGCACGGTCATCGTCGCCTCGAGCGACGGCAACCTTTACTGGATCGGCAAAACCGGGAGCTTGATGACGTCCCTTTCGCTCGGCGGAACCCTGACGTCGCCCAACGTCGACAACGGTCAGATCTTCGTCGCCTCCTCCACGGGAGCACTCTACGACGTTTCGGATTCCTCCGGCACGGTCGCGTGGACGAGTGCCTTGTCCGCAGCGAGCTCTTCGACGCCGGCCTTCGACGCAACGAACAATATCGTCGTAGCGGGCGACGGCAGCGGCGCCGTCACGGCTTTCAACGCGACAACCGGAGCCCAACTCTGGAAAGCCACGACCGGCGGACCGGTCACGGCCGCGCCGCTCATCGTGAAAGGAACCGTCTATATCGGCTCGGCCGACACGAACTTCTACGCAATCAACGAAACCACGGGCGCCGTCAATTGGAAGTATGCCTTGACGGGACCAATCGTCGCCGCAGCAGCCCAGCTTTCGGCCGGCCAAATTTCAATCGGCGACAGCAACGCAATGGCGTACGCGTTCAACGCGTCCGGTTCGCTCGTCTATTCCTTTAACTTCGGCCAAAAGAACGGGGCGATCGTCGGCATAGCGAACGTTGCGGGCGGTACGTTCTTCGAGATGGCCGGCGGGCTCGTCGCCATGATTCGCGTCGTCAACCAGCCCGGAAGCGCCTGGTCCTACAAGACTGCCGCGACGCTCTCGACGTCGCCCGCGATCGTGGACGGCACGGTCTATATCGGTGCTGCCGACGGCGGTTTATACGCCTTCACGCCGCAGGGTGCGAACCCGCTGGCCAAAAGTCAGGCTCCGTCGATCTCGATTACCGATTCCAACTGGGTCTGTTCCACGCCGTAGCACGTTTCGCATTGGTGAGGTTCGTGCGATTGGAAGATGCTGAGGGCGGTTCGCCGTGGACACCGGCAACGGCTTCGTCGGGATGATTCGCATCGGCGGCCCCGTCCCGTTCGGCTGGAGCATCCAAACCGCCGCGACGCTCTCGACATCGCCCGCAATCGTCGACGGCACCGTGTACATCGGTGCCGCCGACGGCGGCTTACACGCCTTCACGCCGCAAGGCGCCAACCCGCTGGATCGCTCGAAGGCGCCGGTCGTTTCGATCAACGACGCGAATTGGGTCTGCACGCCGCCGTAACGAGTTCGTCGCTCCGTGCCGCGCTTTGTTAAGCTTTCGGCGGGCTTCTTCCCTCGCTTCGCCTCTCATAGTAGGATTTCACATGCGATTCGATGGGCGCTTACCCGCTGCGCTTTTTTTTATGTTGGCTCCGTCAGCGGGGTGCCCGGTTTTCGCCGCTGCGGCGTTGCCGGCCGCAGTTACGGCCTCCGCGACTCCTGCCGGCGCCGCCCAGAACGGGGGCGGCTGGCCCGAGATGTTGGGGGACTCAGCGCATTCGTCGTATTCGAGCGACCCGGCCATCACGACGAGCGACGCCGCCGGCTTCGGCGTGAAATGGATGGCCAATCTCTACAGCACCGATCTCGGTTCGCCGGCCGTGGCCTACAATGCGACCCTCGGAAAGACCGTGGTGTACGTCGGCAATCAACGCGCCGACGTCTTTGCGGTCAACGCCGCGACCGGCCAGGAGCTTTGGAGCACCAACCTCGGAGTCAACGACAAGGTCGAGGATACGCCCATGGTCGCGCCCGATGGGTCGGTCTGGGTCGGGACGTCGGAAAACCCCACGCTCTACAAACTCAACGGCGCAACGGGGGCGGTCGAGTGCACGCTCAAGGGCCCGCTGGCCGTCGACGCAAGCCCGATGCTCGCGAACCCGCCCGGCGGCGCGGAGACCGTCTACTGGTCCTCGATCGACGACACCAACGTCAACGGTCTGGTATTCGCTTCGCAGGAAGCGAGTTGCGCACAGAATTGGTTCTTCGACGATTTCCTGGATCCGTCGTCCGCCGGCGTTTGGGCCACCTCGGCCTACGGCGTTAGCGCAAGCGGCGAACCGCTGGTGTTTTTCGGGACCGCGGACTCCGACTCGACCGAGTATGCCGTCGATGCCGTGACGGGCAATCGCGTCTGGTACTTCGCGGTCCCGAGTCCGCCGGGCGACTACGATATCGGCGACGGCGCGACGGTTTCGGCTCCCGGAAAAAACGGATTCGCCGACGGCGTCGTCTATGTCGACAGCAAGTACGGTTACGAATACGCGCTCGACCTCACGACGGGAGCGCTGCTTTGGCAGTACGGGCCGTTCGCGAAAGCGGGGGGACCCGGGTCGCGCTCGAGCGCGGCGCTCGACGGCGCCAATCTCGTCTTCGGCTATTACATCGGTGGAGCGAGCGGGGGTGTGTTGGCCCTCAATGCGGTGAGCGGGAGTTTGCTTTGGAACTATCAGACTCCCAAGGAAGTTCTTTCGTCGCCGGCGATCGTCGGACCGCGGGGCTCGGAAGTCGTTACGTTCGGCGACCTCACGGGCGTCTTTCGGATGTTGTCGCTCACGAGCGGTAGCGAACTCTACGCATATCAGACCGGCGGCTACATCACGTCCTCGCCGGCCGAGGCGGACGGCAAGATCTTCATCGCCGGCAGCGACGGATTTCTCTACGCATTCGGCCGGACGGGCGGAAACGGCTCGCCGCCGGCCAGCACGATCGGCGCGCCGGCCGCCGGTTCACAGCTTCCGAATCCCAACGGCACTCTTACGATCAGCGGAACCGCGACCGACGCCGCCGGCGTAGCGAGCGTCGAAGTTGCCGTTCAAGAAAACGGCGCGTCGGGTCCCTGGTACGACGCCGCGACGGGAAGCACGAATCCCGGCCCGATCAGGAATCAAGCTACGCTGACGAATCCGGGAAGTACGACGACGAACTGGTCCTTAGCGCTTCCGGCTCCGGCGGCGGGCGGCACGTTCGCCGCCTATGCCAGCGCCGTCAACGTTCATAACATCGTCAACCCGAGCACGGCGAGCAGTTTTACGATTCTGCCCAGTCTCGGCGAACCGAACGTTACGCTTTCGGCGACCGATCTGTCGCCGGGCGCGAGTTTCACCGCGAGCAGTACGGCTTTTCGGCCGCGCGAACAAGTCACGTTCTCACTCTACGGCAACGTCGTAGCAACGAAGACCGTCTCGGCCAACGGGCACGTGCCGGCTGCAACCGTTAAAATTCCCACCGGGGCGACGTTCGGCCCGACCTCGCTGACGCTCACGGGACTGACTTCGGGAAAGACGACGAGCGGTACGATTTACGTTACGAACAACTGGGTCGAGCTCGGCCACGATTCGGCGCACTCGGCGCTCGAGGTTCACGACAGCGTCATCGACGAGTCGCTTTCGATCGGCAACGGCACCGTGCTCAGTAAGAGCTGGTATTACGTAGCGAATGCTGCGGTCAACTCGTCCCCTTCCGTCGTTGACGGAATCAGCTATTTCGGAAACGACGCCGGCGTGGTGTCGGCGGTGGTCGTCAATACCGGGGCATCGAAGTGGACCTATTCGACCCCGTCGGGAGCGCCGATCCGTTCGGCTCCGGCGATCGACCCGAGCGGCACGGTCATCGTCGCCTCGACGGACGGCAACCTCTATTGGATCGGCAACACCGGCAGCTTGCTGAAGTCGCTTTCGCTCGGCGGAACGCTCACGTCGCCGAACGTCGACAACGGTCAAATCTTCGTCGCTTCCTCCACGGGAGAACTTTACGACGTTTCGGATTCGACCGGCACGGTCTCTTGGACGAGCCCATTGTCCGCAGCGAGTTCTTCGGCGCCCGCGTTCGACGCAACGAATAATGTCGTCGTAGCCGGCGACGGGAGCGGCGCCGTCACGGCATTCAACGCTACGACCGGAGCGCAACTTTGGAAAATCACCACGGGCGGAGCGGTAACGGCCGCTCCGTTGATCGTGAACGGAACCGTTTATATCGGCTCGGCCGACACGAACTTCTACGCAATTAGCGAAAGCACCGGCGCCGTCAATTGGAAATACGCCCTGACCGGACCGATCGTCGCCGCCGCCTCCCAGCTATCGACCAGCCAAATCTCGATCGGCGACAGCAATGCGATGGCGTACGCCTTCAGCACGTCCGGGGCGCTTGCGTATTCGTATAGTCTCGGCCAGAAGTCCGGGCCGATCGTCGGCATCGCGAACGTTCGGGGCGGTACGTTCTTCGAGATGGCAGGCGGGCTCGTCGCCATGATCCGCGTCGTCGACAAGCCCGGTAACGCCTGGCACTATCAGACGGCCACGACGCTCTCGACGTCGCCGGCGATCGTGGACGGCACGGTGTATATCGGCGCCGCCGACGGCGGTTTGTACGCCTTCACCCCGCAAGGCGCGAACCCGCTCGCCAAGAGTCAGGCTCCCGTCGTCTCGATCACCGATTCCAATTGGGTCTGCTCGACCCCGTAGCGATCCTCTCTTCGCTCGGCCGCAGATGGTTTGCGTTGATTTGCGGTCTTCGTTCGGTTGACTGTGCGATCGTCTATGGCAGACCACGCGGCGCGGTTCGCGTTTCCGCAGCCACAGCGCTCTGGCCCACGCTTCGTTAGGCTCTCGCCGTTGCTAAACTTCCGTCGCCTTCTTGCCTAGGCCACCTGCCTATAGTAAATTTAGCCATGGGCGTCGATGCGCGCATTTTCGTCGCGCTTCTTTCCTTATCGGCTCCGATTACCGGTTGTAGCGGCGGCGGCGGAACGTGAAGCCGGTTGTTGCCGCCGCGACGTTGCTGGCGGTCATCGGCGCCGGCTCGACGGCCGCCCGCGCCGCCGAAAATGGATCCGGCTGGCCCGAGATGTTGGGGGACTCCGCACACTCGTCGCACTCGACCGATCCGGCGATCACGACGAGTGACGCTGCCGGCTTCGGCGTTAAATGGATGGCCAATCTCTATAGCACCGATCTCGGGTCGCCCGCCGTGGCCTACAATGCGACGCTCGGAAAGACCGTGGTGTACGTCGGCAATCAACGCGCCGACGTCTTCGCGGTGAACGCCGCGACCGGTCAGGAGCTTTGGAGTACGAACCTCGGGGTCAACGACAAAATCGAGGACAGCCCGATGATTGCGCCCGACGGATCCCTTTGGGTCGGGACGTCGGAAAACGCATCGATGTACAAGCTCAACGGCGCAACGGGCGCGATCGAATGCACGCTCAAGAGCCCGCTGCCCGTAGACGCAAGTCCGATGCTCGCGATCCCGTCCGGCGGCGTCGCGACCGTCTACTGGTCCTCGATCGACGACGCCAACCGCAATGGCCCGGTATTCGCTTCGCAGGAAGCGAGTTGCGCCGAGGACTGGGCTTTCGACGATTATCTCAATCCGTCGTCTGCCGGCGTTTGGGCGACGCCGGCGTACGGCGTCAGCGCGAGCGGCGAACCGCTGGTGTTTTTCGGGACCGCGGATACCGATTCGACCGAGTACGCGGCCGATGCCGTGACGGGCAATCGCGTCTGGTACTACTCGGTCCCGAGTCCGCTGGGCGACTACGATATCGGCGACGGCGCGACGGTTTCGGCTCCCGGAAAAAATGGATTTGCCGACGGAGTCGTCTACGTCGACAGCAAGTACGGTTACGAATACGCGCTCGACTCGACGACGGGAACCCTACTTTGGCAGTTCGGCCCATTCGGCGCGCTCGGTGCGTCCGCGTCGCGCTCGAGCGCGGCCCTCGACGGCACGCATCTGGTCTTCGGCTATTCCACCGTCGCAACGGGCGGCGGCGTCTACGCGCTGAACGCGGTGAACGGCGGTCTGCTCTGGAATTATCAGACCGCCGCGGAAGTGCTTTCATCGCCGGCTATCGTCGGGCCGCGTGGCTCGGAAATCGTCACGTTCGGCGACCTTACGGGCGCATTTCGGATGTTGTCGCTCGCGAGCGGAAGCGAACTTTACGAGTATCAGACCGGCGGCTACATCACGTCCTCGCCCGCGGAGGCGGACGGCAAGATCTTTATCGCCGGTAGCGACGGATTTCTCTACGCCTTCGGCCGCGCCGGCGGAAACGGTTCGAAGCCCGCCAGCACGATCACCGCCCCCGCGGCCGGTTCGCAGCTTCCGAATCCGGGCGGTAGCCTTACGATCACCGGAACCGCGACCGACGCCTCGGGCGTAGCGAATGTCGAGGTTGCCGTTGAAGAAAACGGCTCGTCGGGGCCCTGGTACGACGCCGCAACGGGAACCACAAACCCCGGCCCAATCAGGAATTATGCAACGCTAACCAGCCCGGGAAGCACGACGACGAGCTGGTCGTTTACGTTACCGGCTTCGGCCGCGGGCGGAACGTTCGTTGCCTATGCCAGCGCCGTCAACGTGAACAACATCGTAAATCCAAGCACGTCGAGCAGCTTTACGATTCTCCCCAGTCTTGGCGAGCCGAACGTGACGCTTTCGGCGACCGATCTGCCCCCGGGCGCGAGTTTCACCGCGAGCAGTACGGCCTTCAGGCCGCACGAAGCGGTCACGTTCTCACTCTACGGCAAAGTCGTAGCGACCAAGACCGTCTCGGCCAACGGTCACGTGCCGGCGGCAACCATCAAAGTTCCCACGAGCGCAACGTTCGGGCCGACTTCGTTGACGCTCACGGGCCTAACGTCGGGAATCACGACGAGCGGCACGATTTACGTCACGAACAACTGGGACCAATTTGGCCACGATTCGACTCATGCGGCGCTCGAGCTGCACGACCCCGTCATCGACGAGTCGCTTTCGATCGCCAACGGAACGGTCCTCGGCCAGAGCTGGTATTATGTAGCGAACGCTGCGGTCAACTCGTCCCCTTCGGTCGTTAACGGAGTCGCTTACTTTGGTAACGACGCCGGCGTGATTTCCGCGGTGGTCGTCAATACGGGGGCAGCCCGATGGACCTACGCAACCCCCTCGGGGGCGCCGATCCATTCGGCTCCGGCTATCGACCCGAGCGGGAACGTCATCGTCACCTCGACGGACGGCAACCTCTATTGGATCGGGAACACCGGCAGCTTGCTGACGTCCCTATCGCTCGGCGGAACGCTCACGTCGCCCAACGTCGACAACGGTCAAATCTTCGTCGCCTCCTCGACCGGAGAACTTTACGACGTTTCGGATTCGACCGGCACGGTCACCTGGACGAGCCAGTTATCCGCAGCGAGCTCATCCACGCCGGCCTTCGATGCAACGAACGGCATCGTCGTAGCCGGCGACGCCAGCGGCGCGGTGACGGCGTTCAACGCTACGACCGGAGCGCAAATCTGGAAAGTGACCACCGGCGGCGCGGTGACGGCAGCGCCGTTGATCGTGAACGGAACCGTCTATATCGGCTCGGCCGACACGAACTTTTATGCGATGAACGAAACTACTGGCGCCGTCGTTTGGAAATACGCCCTTACCGGACCGATCGTCGCCGCGGCTTCCGAAGTGTCCGCGACCCAAATCTCGATCGGCGACAGCAACGCGATGGTGTACGAATTGAGCACGTCCGGCTCACTCGTGTATTCGTATGCCTTCGCCCAGAACGTCGGGCCGGTCGTCGGCATCGCGAACGTTGAGGGGGGCACGTTCTTCGAGATGGCGGGCGGACTCGTCGCGATGTTTCGCGTCCTTAGCCAGTACGGAGACGCCTGGTCCTACCAAACGGCTTCGACGCTCTCGACGTCACCCGCGATCGTTGACGGCACCGTGTATATCGGTGCGGCCGACGGCGGTTTGTACGCCTTCTCCCCGCAAGGCAAGAATCCACTCGACCGGGCCAAAGCGCCGGTCGTCTCGATCACGGACGCGAACTGGACTTGCACCACGCCGTAGCGATCGTCTTCTTCGCTTTAGCCGTTACGAGGGCTGCAAGCCTCGCTACGAGCCGACCGGGAGCGTACCCCGACGCGCGCCGTGAACGCCTATGACGGACCGCGCGCCGCCTTGAACGCAGCCCAACCGCCGTACTGCGAAATATCTTCAAAGCCGCGTGCCTCGATCAGTTCGCGCGGATAAATCATCGCCGGAACCGAGCTGCCGTCTTCGAGTTCGATTGCCGCCTCGTAGAGATCGGGCGGCTCGGTGGCGAGGAGATGGGCGTGCTGTTCGTCGCTCATCTCATACACCTCGCCTGCGATCGCGATACCGCCCGATTCGACCGCATAGATTCCGGGATGTTCGTCACGCACCGAATGGAGCCGATAGCGGGGCGCCGTTTGCGTTTCACGCACGAGCGTCGCGCCGCTTAGGTTCGCGTGGTCGGGCTGGCCCCGCAGCGCGGAGCCGCAGATGAAAAACAGCATGTCGCTTTCATTGGGAATACAAGCGTCACGGCCCTCGGGTTTTCGCTCGGCGTGGGCGGTCGCGCTCTCCCAGGCTACGAAAGTTCCCGGTCGATCGCGGCGGTCGCGAGCGCCAACATCGCGGCGCCGCGTTCGAGGTCGTCGGCGGAGGTGTACTCGTCGCCGACGTGGCTGCGGCCGCCGGCGCTCGGCACGAAGAGCATCGCTGCGGGCGCGACCGACGCGAGGCACATCGCATCGTGGCCGGCGCCGCTCGGGACGTCGATTGCGTGCTCGCCGGCCGCGGCGAGCGTCGCGTGCAACGATGCGCGCAGGCGCACGTCCATCGGAACGGCGGCGCGGCGCTCGAGGGCCGCAATCGTAACCCCGACGCCGCGGTCGCGCGCCACGCCTGCGCACGCGTCGCGCAGGCCCTGCTCGAGCGCGTCGATGCGCCCGTCATCGACGCTGCGCAGGTCGACGCGGAGGACCGCGCGACCGGGCACGACGTTGGTCTCGTTCGGCTCGAGCGCAAGATAACCGGCAGTCGCGACGCAGTCGCCCAGGGCACGCGCTACGGCCTCCAGTGCCAGGACGACTTCAGCCGCCGCGCAGAGCGCATCGCGGCGCATCGCCATCGGCAGCGTTCCCGCGTGCCCGCGTTCGCCGGCGAGCGTTACGCGAAAGCGCCGCGCACCGGCAATCGCCGTTACCACCCCGAGCCGTTCCGCCGCGGCTTCCAAAAGCGGACCCTGCTCGATGTGCAGTTCGAGATAGGCGGCGGGGCGCGAAAAACCTTCGCGCACGGGGACGCCGGGCAAGAGTCCGCACGCACCGGACCGCGCGTCGACGAAACGCTCTCCATCGGCCGCGACGAGAGCTTCGACGTCGCCGAGCGCGTTGAGCCCCGCGTAAACGCCGCTGCCGAGACATCCGAGGGGGAAGCGGCTCCCCTCTTCCCCCGCCCACGCGACCGCTTCGAGGGGATGTTCGGTCGCGCGCCCCTGCGCTTCGAACGCTTCGAGCACGGCGAGGGCGGCGACCACGCCGTAGGCTCCGTCGTACGCGCCGCCGCCGTCGACCGTATCGAGATGCGAACCGATGAGGATCGGCGCGAGCGCCGTGGCGCCGTCAACGCGGCCGGGACGTCGTACGAAAAGATTCCCGGCGAGATCTTGCGCGAGCGTGAAATTGCTCGCGCGCGCCCAACGCGCGACGAGCGTCCGTGCTTCGAATTCCGCGCCGCTAAAAAGCGGTCGCGCGATTCCCGCGGCCACGGTGGGCAGCGCACCGATCGTTGCCAAGAGCGCCAAGCGATCGACCACGCTCGCGCTCGCGCCCGTCGTCAGATGAAGCGGTCCGCGGGATGCGTGGCGATCCAATGCCGCGCGATATCGACGCGACGCGCGATCCAGACGTCGTCGCGACCGCCGACGTAATCGAGAAAGCGCGCGAGCGCCGCCGCGCGCCCCGGCCGGCCCGCGAGTCGCGCGTGCAAGCCCACCGACATCATCTTCGGCGTGCTCTTGCCTTCTGCGTACAACACGTCGAACGCATCTTTGAGATATTCGTAGAACCCGCTCGGCGACGAAAAACCCGGCGGCACGGCGAACTTCATATCGTTCGCATCGAGCGTGTATGGAATCACGAGATGCGGTTTGCCGTCGACGCGAACCCAGTACGGCAGATCGTCGTCGTACGCATCCGAGTCGTACAGAAAGCCGCCTTCTTCGACCACGAGCCGTCGCGTGTTCTCACTCGGCGCGTAGCGGCAATACCATCCCAGCGGCCGTTCGCCGACCGTTGCGGTAATCGACGCGACGGCCCGGTCCATTTGCGCGCGCTCTTCGGCGAGCGGCATCGCGGAGAAGCCGATCCAGCGCCAGCCGTGCGAACAGACTTCGTGGCCCGCGACGGCAATTGCGCGGGCGGCTTGGGGATTGCGCTCGAGCGCGAGCGCTGCCCCGAAGATCGTTACGCGCAAGCCGCGCTCCTCGAACATGCGCATCAACCGCCAAAACCCGGCGCGGCTGCCGTATTCGTAAATCGACTCCACGATGAGGTCGCGGTTTCCCGGCCCGAGCGTGGCGCCCGGGACTTCGCTCAAATACGTCTCGGAGATGCCGTCGCCGTCGGGAATCGAGTATTCCGAGCCCTCTTCGTAATTCAGCACGATCTGCACGGCGATGCGGGCGCCGTTCGGCCACTTCGCGTGCGGCGGACGAGCGCCGTAGCCGATGAGGTCGCGAGGATACGCCGTCATGAAGCGAAGGTCGGCGGCCATCGTCGGCAACTCCTCTGACCGAACGTACGGTACCTCATCGCCACGCCGGTCCGGCCCGACGAGGGAGCCGCTCGCGGGGCGCCGCACGAAAAACGCGTGATCGATCGCTACTTCGGTATTTCCGCGGCGGGTTCGAACGTTTCCCGCGAGCTGCGCGCGGGACTGACGACGTTTCTGACGATGTCGTACGTGCTCTTCGTCAATCCGGCGGTGCTCGGCACGGCGATCGTCATTCCAAACGGCTTTGCGAAGCTGCTGGTCGTGACCGCGATCGCGGCGGCGATCGGCAGCCTCTTGATGGGCGTCGTCGCACGCTATCCCTTCGCCCAGGCGCCCGGCATGGGCCTCAATGCGTACTTCGCGTACACCGTCGTGCTCGGGCTGCACGTGCCCTGGCAGACGGCGCTCGGCGCCGTGTTCATCTCGGGCTCGATCTTCGTCGTGCTCTCGCTGCTCGGCGTGCGGCAGGCCGTCGTTCGCGCGATTCCGCAGCATCTCAAAGTCGCGGTGACCGCCGGCATCGGCATGTTCCTCGCGTTCATCGGGCTGAAGAACGCGGGCATCGTCGCGCCGAACTCGGCGACGTACGTGTCCCTCGGCTCGCTCGGCTCGGCGCCCGGGCTCATCACGGTGTTTGGCCTCGCGCTTTCCGCGGTGTTGCTGTCGCTCCGGGTGCCGGGGGCAGTTCTCTATGCTATTCTCGGTTCGACGCTCCTCGGCATCGCGACGCACGCCGCCGTCTATCCCGGGCCCCACGGCACGCTCGTGCCGTTTGCCGGGCTGCCGAACGGGCTCGTTGCACTCCCGATCCGGCCCGACGGTCTCGTCGGCGCGCTCGACCTTCACGCGGCGCTGGGTCTGGGCGTTTTCTCGGTCGTCTTCACGTTCTTTTTCGTCGACTTCTTCGATGCGACCGGGACGCTCGTGGCGCTTGCGACCAAAGCGGGCGTCATCGACGCGAACGGCGACCTCTTGCGCGCGCGCCGCACGTTTGCATGCGACGGCCTCGCCGCGATGATCGGCGCCGTCCTCGGCACGAGCACGACGACGGCCTACGTTGAAAGTGCGAGCGGTATCGAAGAGGGCGGCCGAACCGGGCTGACCGCGGTCGCCGTCGCGGCGCTCTTCGCGCTTGCGACCCTGCTGTGGCCGCTCGCCGGTGCGATTCCCGCCGCGGCGACGGCGCCCGCGCTCATCGTCGTCGGCTCGCTGATGCTCGGCGGCCTCAAGGAAGTCGCGTGGGACGACTATGCCGTTTCGATCTCCGCGTTTCTCACGATCGTCGGAATGCCGCTCACGTTTTCCATCGCCAACGGCGTGAGCTTCGGCGTGATAAGCTACGCCGCGATCATGTTGTTGACGGGGAAAGTGCAGAGGGTCGCGCCGGTACTCTACGTCGTCGCGGCGTTACTCGTCATTCGCTACGTGTGGTTGGCGGGTTAACGCAAGAGACGGCCCGATCTTCGAGCGACGCGCCGGAGCCTTCGAACGGCGTCCGGCGCGCATCGTTTTTCCCCTAGCGCCCGATGTGGATGCGCGCCGAGACGCGCACGGTGCGCGTCGCCGCCGGGATCCGGTAGGTCGGATACGACGACTGTTCGATGCCTTTCCCGTTGTTGACGTCGGCAACTGCCGGGACGCCCAGATTCGGAGCCGCCAAATAGTCGTACGAATTCGTGTTCAGCAGGTTCTGGACGCTGAAGTTCAGCTCCACGTATCGCGTTAGCGGCTGTCTGGCTTCGAGATCGAGAACCGCAAACGGCGGCTGGTAATATTGATTGTTCGCGCCTTCGTAGTCGACGCCGAGGGCAGCGTAGGTGCCCCGGCTCGTCGTGTAGTTGAATTGGCCGTAGCCTTTGAGGTACGGGATACACGTTGCGAGTCCCGGCGTGAACTCGCCGTTGCCGCAGACCTGTACGTTATCTGCCGGCAGCGATGGCGACGCGTTGTAGGCTGCCGCGGGAATGCCGCTGAGAATGGAACGGTCCGCCGTCAGCGCCACATTGTAACCAAGACCGGTGCGCGGGGCGTGCGCGAACTTGAACGTCAGGAGGTATGCGTCGAGGCGCGCTACGTTGATCGGCGTAAAGATACCGAGAATCGCGGGCGCGCCATTGAGCGTGGTGTTCTCCTGCGTCGTCAATTGCTGGAACACATTACGAACCGTCGTCTTTTGAAGGTCGAGGCTGACGAGCGAGCTTCCCGGGAAGCGACGGTCCGCGCCGAAGTCGTAGGCGGTGCTCGTCTCCGGGTCGAGGTTCGGATTCTTCTCCGTGACGATGCCGGCCGTGTACAAGAACGCCGGCGGCTGGATTGCAGCCGGCCCCGTGACGTCACCGACGAACGGAAACGTCGTGGACGTTCCGAATGCGGCGCGCAGCGATGTGTCCGCGTCGTAGCGATACGTGAGCGCGAAGTGCGGATCGAAATGGCCGATCGTCCGATCGACGCCCGTCGTCCCCGTCTGGGCTCCGTTCGAGAAGACCGGCTGTATGCCGACGACCGTCCAATCCGTATTGTAGAGCCCGAAACGCACACCCAATTTCGGGAGCGGGGCGAGATTGCCGGTGAGTGAGAACGTCGAATACCGCGTCGCCGAGCCTTGCGGAACCTGGAAATTGATCGGATTATTCGCGTATGCGAACGTGTCCGAACCGTGGAAGTCGTACGTCAGATCGATCAATCCGTTTCCGCCCTCGACCGGACGCTGGAGCGAAAAGGTCGAGCCGTATAACGAATCGCGTTCGTAGGTGCTGTACGGATATTGAAAGCACTCTTCTTGCCCGTTCGACGAGACGACCGTATTCTTCGGACTGTTGATCTGATTGAAGCTGTAGATGTTGCCGACGGGGCAGGAGGTGTTTTCAAACGCGTTCGGGGCCGTGAGACCGGTCGCCGGAATTTGCGCACCGGGGGCAATCGTCTGCGGCCCGGGATAACACGTGGCGGTCGGCGTCAGTGTCGTACACGGGGGGTAGCTCGCATTGGGACCGAAGAACGCGGGAAACGCGCCTTCGCCGTTGCCGATGTACGTTTCCGGTTCGATCGCGCCGACGTACGGGCGTACGAGAAGGGTCGTGTCGGCGAACGAGGTACGGAATTGCGCGTCGTACAGTTGCTGCTGGTTTACGATGAGCGTACCGGGAAACCAGTAAAACCCGTTGATCGTCTTCCCGATCAGATTCGCGTTCGCCGGGTTCGTGCACTCGAGCGTGCCCGGGATACACCCCTCGATGAGCGTCGGCCCGTAGGAAGCGCCCCAGGCCGAACCTTGCGGCGAGAAGCCGCCGTACGACCCGAGGAATCCGATGTCGAACGACGTGGTAGGCGAGAACTCGTAGCGCACCTTCTCGAGCTGGGCACGCGAATAGAACGACCCGCTAAAGTCGCCGCAGAACGCGGCGATGCCGGCCGAGTTCGCCGAGTTGACCGTCGTCGTCGGATCGGTTTCGTAGACGTCGCACGCTTTCTTGCCGAAGTACGGCCCGTTGCTGCTCTGCACGCCCGCGCTCGCGACGTAATCGAACTTTCCGGCAGAACCGGTGGCGATCGCGGTCGTGTTCAGCGAGGAATATTCGTCGAAACCCTGCGTCGCTTCGAAGGTCGTCTTCTTCGTGAACCCGATCGTTTGTAGATTAACCGTTCCGCCGACCGCGATATTTGCAAACGGCGTCGTGTTTCCGGGACCCGATTGCGTCTCGACGCCGCCGATCATGTACGACGGAAAATACTGGCTGAGAAAGACGCCGTATTGGCCGAGCGCGATCGGATGGCCGTCGATGAGGACCTGCGTCTCGTACGGTTGCAGACCGCCGACGACGATCGTCGTGTCCGCTTGCGTGCCGAGCTTCTCGACGACGACGTCGGGGATGCGTTGGAGAACGTCGTTGATCTGCGGATTTGCGAGGCCGGTGAACGCCTGGGCCCCGATGAAGCTCTGCGTGGCCGCGCCGGTGTTGATCGCCGTCGCGCTGCGGCCGTTCGCGGTGACCGAGCCGATCGTCCGCAGCGAAGAGAGGTTCTGTTCGGAAATCGTGACCGTCAGCGGCACCGAGATGCCCGCCACGAGCGCGATCCCCTGCGAAGAAGCCGTTTCGTACCCGGGCTTGGACACGGTGACCGCGTAGACGCCCGGCGCGAGTGAAAGACTGAAGGCACCCGCCGTGTCCGTCGTCGTGCTCGCTTTCACGGGTCCCGTCGCGGTCACCGTCGCTCCCGGAACCAGACCCCCGGTAGCCGAACGCACGACGCCGGTGATCGAAGTCGCCTCAGCCGGGGCCGGGGCGGCGGACGCGGCCGCGTCCGGCACGGTCGAAGCAGCCGGAGCCGGGGCGGCAGACGTCGCGGGCGCCGGTTGGGCGGAGACCAATGCCGGAGCAAGCCCTCCGAGCGCCAGTAAAGCGATCAGCGCGCCGGCAAGGACCCCGCGTCCGAATACGTCTTTCATGATCCCCCAAAATCAAAAAACCCCGCGGCCTTGGCCGCGACTTTGCGCCATGATAGCCCTCGCTCGCCTTGGAGGTCACTCGCCATTTGTCGAATCGTCGACCGACCTTTTTGCGAAGCGACGAGGTCGCAGTGGCCGCCGTTCGAGGTGAACGGTGAACGCTAAGCCCTCACAGCGGTGAAACGCTCCAAACCGTCCCGTCAGCATACATGACGAAACGTGCCAGGCAGTCCGTGGCTCCGCGTCGATGTTGGCGCAAACGAACGATCGGGGGAACGCCGGCCGGCCACGGACTTCTGTATCCTCGCTTCTTGAGGTCGCGACAGGCCTGCTTCGGCGCGCCGGCCATCTCGCACATTACCGGCGCCATGTTGGTATCTCCATACTCCGTGCCGACGAGATCCGGACGGCTTTGGAAGGGGGCTAGGGGAACCTCGAATTCGTACTCGATGCCGTTTACGAGGACGCCGACGTGCCGTACGCGTTCGTTCGTATTGTTCGTCAACGTCGCCCTTAGAATCGTGGCACCCGTCGACCGCGTTTCTTGAACAAGACACGACGTCGAGGAAACGGGGCCAGAACAAGCTTCAAGGAACGGGAGAAGCGCCAACCAGAGCAACGTAACGCGAAATTGCGGCTCCGGCGAAGGGCGATTGCGCGATCTACCGCAAATGCTTTCCGGAGAGGCTAAGCCGGCAGATCCTTCGGGCGGTCGGCGTAGATCAGCGTGGGCTGCTCTTTCTTCTCGATCACTTCTTTATTGATGACGCACTTCTTCACGCCTTGGAGGCTCGGGAGATCGTACATCACGTCCAGCATCACTTCTTCGAGGATGGAGCGCAGGCCGCGAGCGCCGGTCTTCCGGCCCTGGGCCTTCGTGGCGATCGCTATGAGCGCTTCCTTCGTAAACGTGAGATCGACGCCGTCCATTCCCATGATCTTCTGGAACTGTCGCACGAGCGCGTTGCGCGGCTCGACCAGGATGCGCCGTAGCGCCAACTCGTCGAGCGCATCGAGCGTGACGACGATCGGCAGACGGCCGATGAATTCCGGGATCAACCCGAACTTCAGCAGATCCTCCGGCATCAGTTGCTGCAGCAGTTTTCCTTGCCGCCCGTCCTTCTTCGACTCGGGCGTCGAGCGGAAGCCGAGCGCGTTCGAGGCGACGCGCGACTCGATGATCTTCTCGAGCCCGTCGAACGCGCCGCCGCAGATGAAGAGCACGTTGGTCGTATCGATCTGGATGAACTCTTGATGGGGGTGCTTGCGGCCGCCCTGCGGCGGAACGTTCGCCGTCGTCCCTTCCAAGATCTTGAGCAGCGCCTGCTGGACGCCCTCACCGCTCACGTCGCGGGTGATCGACGGGTTCTCGCTCTTGCGCGCGATCTTGTCGATCTCGTCGATGTAGACGATGCCCTTCTCAGCCCGCTTGACGTCGTAGTCGGCGGCCTGGATGAGCTTGAGCAAAATGTTCTCGACGTCTTCGCCGACGT
>Ga0116227_10002461_pt1 | contig 42097 bp, 30 predicted proteins | sample S1TSphgellanicum_FD_89693 | JGI IMG/M metagenome (GOLD analysis project Ga0116227, IMG submission 89693) | Host-associated microbial communities from peat moss isolated from Minnesota, USA - S1T2_Fb - Sphagnum magellanicum MG | ecosystem: Host-associated > Plants > Peat moss > Unclassified... | reverse complement strand
CCCCCCCCCCACACCTCCCCCCCCCTCCCATATACCCACCCGCCCCCCTCTGTTGAGCCCGCTTGTAAGTTTTTTTTTGTTTTGTCCCTCTCTCTTGCCTTCTTCCTCTTTCCTCCTCCTTCTTTGATGTTGAAGGCACCACTCCCAACTAAGAACACATGCACAAAAAAAAATGCACAAAAAGGGAAGGTAGTTCCCCTTTTTTTTCCTACCTTACTCTTACAACTCATGCTGTAGTTGTAGCAAGTTGCATGGTGGTGCAATCGCCACAACGCGAAAGGGCTCCATAGCCCCCTTGCACCCCCTCCTTTTGTTATTTTTTCCTCCCAACAACCTACAACTAGTTAAAAGTTTTGAACTCTTCACGATGGTGAAATGGTCGTGCCTATGTAGGCGCTATTGCTGCTACCTACATGAACACCAAGAAATAAAATAAAATAAAACAAAACAAAACAACAAGAAAGAAAGGATGGGAGGGACCTTTTGTAACAATGGCAAGGGGCCCTTTTGTGATTTTTTTTTTCACAACTTCAGGGCCAGGTGTTGTTTTTGGTTCAACTCCCAAAGGAGTTTTTACATGAAAAACAAACACAAAAATGCCAAAATTGCTAGGGGAGCTTCTAAGCATGGCCAAGATTAAGCATGCCAAAAATAGGAGGCCGAACATAAAAAAAAATTACTCCAACTTTATGCATGGAGATCTAGGCATGGTTTAGAGCAAATTTTTTGCTTTCGGTCTCCTATTTTCAGCACCAAAAGTAGGAGGTAGAGAGCAAAAAAAATTGCTTTAACCACACTTTGAGTTTCTAAGATTTGTGCTTGGAGTTCTAAACATGGCCGAGATCATTTTTTTTTGGGCTTGGCCTCCTACTTTTGGCACTAAAAGTGGGAGGTGGAGCACCAAAAAAAAAAGGTTTCGGCCATGCTTAGAACTCTTAGCACAAAGCTTAGAAACTCAAAGTGTGGATGAGGCAATTTTTTTTGCTTTCAACCTCCTACTTTTAGTGCCAAAAATAGGAGGCTAAGACCAAAAAATTTGATCTTAACCATGCCTAAAACTCTAAGCACAAAGCTTAAAAACTCAAAATGTGGCCAAGGTAATTTTTTTTGTTTTCAACCTTCCACTTTTGATGCCAATAATAAGAGACTAAAAACAAAAGAATTGTTATGAACCATGCACAAAGTTGGAGCAATTTTTATTGTTCAGCCTCCTACTTTTGGCATTGAAAGTAGGAGGTGGAGTGCAAAAAAAAAGCCTTGACCATGCTTTGAGGTTCTAAGTTCCGTGCTTGGAGCTTTAGGCATGGTTGAAACCAAAAAAAATTGCTCTTGCCCTCCTACTTTTGACGTTGAAAGTAGGAAGGCAAGTGCGAAAAAAAATTGTTCCACCTTCTTCCATGGAGATCTAGGCATGGTTGAAAGCAATATTTTTGCTTTCGGTCTTACATTCGACATTGAAAGTAGGAGGCAAAGAGCAAAAAATTTGCCTTAGCCATGTTTTGAGTTTTTAAGCTTTGTGCTTGGATTTCTATGCATGGCCAAAGGTTAATTTTGTTTTGTTTTGGCTTCCTACTTTTGAAACCAAAAGTAGGAGGCCGAATGTAAAAAAATTGTTTTAGCCATGCTTTGAACTTCCAAGATTTATGCTTGGAACTCTAGGTATGGCTGAAAACAATTTTTTTTTGCTCTCAACATCCTATTCTTGACTTTGAAAGTAGGAAGTTAACAACCAAAAAGTTTGCATGAGCCATGTTTTGAGCTTCCAAGCTTTGCGCTTGGAGTTCCATGCATGGTCAAAAGAAAAAAAGTTTTGCTCTTGGCCTCCTACTTTCGGTGCCATAAATAGGAGGCCGAATTCAAAATGTTTTGCCTTGGCCATGTTTTGAACTTCCAAGTTTTGTGTTTAGACCTCTTGGCATGGCCAAAAATTTTTTTTGGTGCTTTTGGCCTCCTATTTTCAACATCAAAACTAAGAGGTTGAAAGAAATTTTTTTTCTCAATCTATTCATTCAAGAATGTTTTTTACACAATTTAATGTTTCAGGCTCCAATAGAGCAATCTTGGATCAATGTTAGGTGTTGTGGCCTCCAATCTCATATCTAAATACATTTTGTAATCTCACATTGATGCTACTTGTAGAATAAAAGAATGAAAATAATTGGAACCCTATTTGAAAAAATGGGACCCTTCTTATAATCATGAAGTCATAAAAATAGATTATGGATTTTTTGAAAAGCAAGATCTTGCATTATTCAATGACATTAGATTTATGATGACCAATCTAACACCTTCCAATATTGGTCAATAATAAATGGGTATTGTTTGGAATTCCACATGTAATTTAAAAATGCTTTTGTCCAATGTTTGATTTCCAGCTTCAATTACTACTACACAAGGATTGGAATGGACTTTCAATACTAGGAAATTCAATATCATTAGGGAAAATCTCCCCAAAAATTCCCAAAACATAATTTTGACGTTAAGCACTATTCTTTCTATTGCCAATGATTTTTAGGTCAATGACGAATTAATCAGTGTTGCTCTTTAATCATCAAATTACATTCACAGACTTGTGTGACTTTTTTGACAAGGATGGAATGTTGCCAATCTTTGTACACTTGTTTAATTCTTCACTTTTGATTCTAACATGTTCTCTTCAAATCCTTTCAACCTGTTGCCTCAAGTTCACCCTTTTGTTCTTAGTGTCGTGGAATGCCTTAAGGTAATGTCTTTTGCCCTCCATGCCACCTTGGAGTTGAGATATTTGAATTATGATACACTTTGGATTGAAAATGTTCCTAACATTCCATCCACTTTTGATGGTGATGTCTTCTTTGAACTCCCCCTTGTTGATAATCCAAATGGCCATCTTGGTTAAATGACATCCATTTTTGGTGCAAGGTCAGGATGACAAACATCAAGAATGATTTCAATATAGGGATGTTAATTGAAATATAATTAAAAATGGAATACCGATCCCTAGATTCAAACAATTCAAGGAGTTATTTCGAAACATCATATCATTAATCATCTATTGACTCGATGAATGTACTTGCATTTTTTTATGAATTACCAAAGCGAATATAGAATCTTCAATAAATTGATGATTTTACAAAGACCTTCAACTTCCTTCTCATTTATTGCAAGTCCACCAAACATATCAAATTCTTCTTGTCAATGGACACTTCTCCAAATTAATTACCATTTCTATATGCAATACACCACTGCTTGATAAACATCATAAAATTCTTTTGTGTGTTCTTTTATGTGAACCTTGCAATTGCTTGTCATGTAACTTTTTTAAAAAATCTTGCATAATACAAGTGCAATGTATTCAACAATAGTCCCAAGTGTTTCAATATATTTCTTGATTTGAGTTGTATTTTATTCCCCAAGTTTCTAACTATCTTCCAAGTTTCCAATGGTATCAATGCATTTTTAATTTTCTATCATTATCACTTGAGTTTTATCTTCATTTCAACAAATTGTCCCATTCAATTTTAGTGTCATCAATTACAATTCACTATAAAGCAAAACTTGAAATCAAGTGTTCCATATTTACCACATCAATCTTTTAAATATTTGGTTTGTGTTATGTTCCAAGGATAAAATTGTTAAATATATTGTATTTGTAAGGTTTCTTACAATGTAAAAATTCAAAGAAGATTTTATTGTTTTTTTGCACCCGATTCTTTTTATTATTTTAGAAACCCTACTTAGTTTTTTTTTAAAATTAAACTTTTCCCTCAATTCTAGATGCCTAACTAATCTAATAAGTTTTTAAAAAAAACATTTGTAATCATTTTTTAAGTTGGCTCAAAATGTTGATATCATCATTGCTTCTAAGTTCTTTTATTTTTTTCATCTCCTTAACATTTTCATTTTATCCCACATACATAACACTCAATTATTTCATGCACTACTTGCATTATTATAGTTGAAATCAAATGCAAAATTTGGGTTATCATTTTTGTTAATAATTTCAAAATGTGACGTTGTCGTAACCCTAACATTAGGTTCATGATTAAGTGTGAAGTGCAAGGGCCCATGAAGCCAAAAATGTGTTTAGGTCTAAAACACATTCTCACAAATGGGGGAGAGTGCAAGGGATGAAGCCTAATGACTCCTAAATGCAATCCCATTTTGGGAGTTGCACTTGTGCAAGAGTTGCAAATGTTTGAAGCCTTGGTTGGAAAGGTAAACAAACATCAAAATGAGCCTTTAGGACAACATTAGAAAGGTCTTGAAGTGTACATGCTTAAGGTGCCTTCGCATTGTTCATTTAAACCTAATTTGCATGAGTTATGATCAAAAGAAGGGCCATGAGTCAAATTGGGAATTTAACTCTTAACCACAAATCCCTTGAAAGCAGTGGTCAAATGAAGTCTAATTGGGGCGTGTTATACACCGTTAAAAATATCTTTTTAAGGGCTATAAGTTATTTCACTTGCGTTTTTAGAAAAAAACTTGATTTGAAAAAGATATGAGCATCCATTAAGAGGCCCAATTTTGGGACTCTCATTTGGGAGTCTTGGGGAAAAGTGACATTTGGATGTAGTCCTAGCGGAGAGGCACAAAATATACTATAGGGAAGGGAGTGGTGCCTCCTCCCAAAGATTATAGGTCGTGTAAAGCTTGTGCTTGAAGTTGTCCCTAATAAATTCCTCACACCACTTCCATTCAACTTGCACTAATTGCCCTTTTTTTTAGTTATGCAAGTTGACCTCATGTTGAACTTTCGCTTGTGAGTTTGTCCTAGTCCCATCTTGGAGCTCTAGCACACCTTTTTCCTCAAAGTGCTACGAATTAAGGAACGTGTCCCAAGTCTTTTTTTAAAATTATTTCTCTTCGGGACCCACCTTTGGGTCTCTTGAGGAGTTTGGGGCACATTAGATGCCTATTTTCAAACCAATATCTTCATATTGCACAAAACCACTGGATTGTCCGCTAGTTGTTTTCTCCACCTATATCGTACTCACTTAATAGTGAACATATTGTTATTTCTATTAAAAATCACATTGTTATTCAACAAACATTTCATGAGACAATAATTATCTCCATGACCATCAAAGCTTCCATGTTCTTTGTTTACACAAAGTTGTTCATTATCACCCATATTTATTCCAAATTCTTCTGAATGATGTCGTGAGATTATGTTTCAAATATACTAAACATGGTTGAGTGCCATTGGTGGGTTGTTCATTTCATTAGGACCCATTGTGGAATTCGATGTAGGCATCACTGTGGTGTCCTCCAAATCCATCGTCTCCTTCCAAATTTGTCATTATGTCTTTTAGGCATGGTGAAGAGTTCTCCTTTCCACCTCACTTGTGGTAATATTACTAGTTGACACTAATTGATCCATCTCTATGTTCTAAGCAAGTTTTAGAGTTTCATATGCATCATTTTCAGCTTTGGAAGTGCTCCTTAACCACTTTCATTACAAAACTAATTTAATTATTTTGTAATTGGCCTGAAATTCAAGGAAGTAGTCACACTGTCGGTGAGACAACATTCTATATTTTTGATTTGTCGACTGTGTTGGCCATGGATTCTCTCTAGGAGATTGTCACAAGTTGTTCAAAAACTTCGGGAAAAACATTTTTATCACCATCTCATATATCTTGTAATCTTGCAAGTGATTAGAAGATGCCCCATACCCAACCGCTACTTGGAACTCTACATCTATAGTCTTGAGCTCTCTTGTTTCTACAGATGGGTATAAGTCCAAGTTTCATGGCGTTCAACAAGAGTGTTTTAAATATGGATATTGTGACATGGTGCAAATGAACAATTCAACTTATAATACAATTACTTTGATTGCTACTTAGATGCTCATTGAAAGAAATTAAACTCTATTCGTTCAATCATACATAGTTTTAAATATCTCCCAAAAGAGATAATTTTATAAGGTCACTATTTAATTTTTGCATTCAATGGCCTCTTGAAAGTTGTTTAATTTCTATTGGATTATTTGTACATGGGACTTGCAAATTTTAAACATTTACAAATGGCAAAAAAACTAGAAATTTCTTAAGAACCAAAAAATATGTTTCCAAATCTTATCATGCATTTTATGGGTAATCAAGTAATTATGAGCATTTTACTACCCCTTAGGTCTATTGTTGCTTAATGTCATTTTTGGTTGAGATTTTTGTTTACATGCCATGTGTCCAATATATGGCCTCTAGCCAATAGGACTTGTATAATTTATTGTATTCTTACCTCAACTCTCACATCAAGTTTCCAAGTTTCACTTGATTTTAGGATGTCAAAAAAATCTTTAACTGACGCGCTCCCAAGTCACGGGGTGAAACCCACTTGAGGGTTCCACAAAGTCAAGTTGTGGAAAGTTGAGACTCGGAGGCACGCTCCCGGCTTCTAACTTTAGAAAGGGGTAGAGGGTCGAGTTGGGAGCCCCGGCATTAGACTAGGAAGAGGGACTAGCTTAGCTCGTGTGAATCTGCATCCAAAAACCAACCACAAGAGGTTAGTTTAGCATTCGGGACACCCTTTGGTGTTGGGACTTGCCACAGGCACTTGAACACACAAGACTCACCACGGCCCGGACTCGGGAGTAGGCCACCACCTTACTCGCTATAGTATTCTCTGCAGCTCGCCATGGGGACTACATCCAAATGGCACATTTTGTTGGGACTCCCGAAATGGAGTCCCGAAATTATCCTGGCGGGACTCCTAGAACTTTGAACGGCCATAACTCCCGACTGCAAAGTCCGATCACAACAAGGTCTAAACCAAAGTTGTAGCCCTTGTCGAGATCTTTTCAACGCCGTGTCGCATTCTCAATTCGGACGTCGGGAACAGGTCGATTCCCGACTTTTAATGGTCGGGAGTCAAACTGCCAGTTTGACTCCCGGCCCTTCTTTTGCCTATAACTTGGGCTGAAGATGTCCCAATTGTCAATCAAGGCCATTTTCGATATCTACGTTTCAAGACCTTTCCAATGACACCAAGAACGCCCCAATGCAAGGTGTTTTGGGCCTTTCTGTCGAGCTTTGAACATTCGGGAGTCCCGGAGGACTCCAAGTCCCCAACTTTGGAAGTGTTGGGCTTCACCCCCACACTTGCCCAAAGTGGGGTTGCGACATTAACTATGTAGTGAAAGTAGTTAAACCATCTTGTGAACAATCTAAACATGTAAGTATCTTAACTGATGTGTAATTTAAAACTTGGAATTGCATATTACACATATTGAAAGCATTTAATTTGTTGTAATTTTGGCCCAGGGAATGCCATGTGGCATGGTTGATGACATGGCAAAATGGCTCCAAATGGCAAAACAATTTACATGTGTTTGAATAGCCATAGAATCATGTATTTCATTGCTTACTTATGATAATCATTTATTGCTTTGATGTGATATTTTCAATGATTGCTTGTTTCAATAATCACAACAAATTTGTTCAATAAGCAACTTCAATGTTCAAATTCAACCTTAATTATATGTAGTTTTTTCATAATTGAATATGTCCTTCTAAGATCACATACTATGAACAAATATTCATGTTAACACATCTATTGAACCACAATTTAATGCAAAGAATATGATTTTGGGTCCTCCATTAGTCAACACATTGTTGTTTTCGACTATTGTACATGTATAGTGGTTTCAAGGTCAGCCCTATCATTTGACAATTCACAAGATGTTTTAACACTTTGTTCCTAAATTCTTGTGGCACCTAGGCTTGCCTACCTAGAATTACATAAAATTTTTGAGGTTTCATAAATTCTGTTGATAATTAGCTGCCAATTTTTTTGTCAACAAATCATTGAATACGCTTGTGAAAAAATATTATGGAATCACCTTCTTCAAACTTGTGCATTCTTTGAAAAAATCCATTGCATGTGTAAACATCACCCAATTGTAGGTTTCCATATCTTCCTTCAGAATGTTTACAATTTGTTTTAGTAATGCAAGACTTTCTTTGTCTATATTCGCATTTGTCCATCACCATGCCACCCATTCATTGATTTTGTCAATTGCCCTTTTCCATTATGTTCCCCATGTTCTAATTTCTAGCAAATGCTGGAGGGGGAATAACTTAATGTCATCTCTTGGATATTCCCAAGGTTTTGTTATCATTCACATATTGTATCCAATATGCTTGAGATTAATGTATATTCAATCATTGATTCCAAGGTGTTTGGTGTGAAAATTGGCATTAATTTTCCTCTTACCATTGTAAAATAAAGATTTCAGGATTACTTACAAGCATAATGTAGAGGTAAAAACAATGCAACTGGGTAGTGTTAATGTAAAAAATGCAAATTGTTGTATAGATCTAGTAAATTAGTAGTAGAGGAAAAAAATGCAATTTGATTCTACAAATAACAAAAATGGTGCTAGATGCAAGAGGTTAAAAGAGTGAATGAAAATAAAAAACTTGAAATGGTGTAGACAATGTAAATTGATATGGGCTACCTCATATTGTCTTTGTTCCTAATGGGCACATGCATCTTAATGGTGAACATGGAGTGTTTGGATTGGCACATACTTCTTACTAGGTCAATTGAATTGAATTTAACATTCTATATGGTTTAGATGCTACAAAGCTTGAATATATTTCATATTAAGGAAATATGAAGTATGACTTTGAAATGTGACTTGAATATTTCATGTGTCGAATTTTTTTTGAAAGAAACTAACATAAATTGTTTCCACCTCATTTTTTTTGTTCAATAATTTGCAAAAATAATGTTTGTTGCCAATGTTTAGAATAAAATTCATCCATAAAGATCATTCATCTAGGGACATATTATAGAATATTCTTCCATGTCAACAAATGTCTTGTCCTATGTGTCAAAGAATATTCTTTTAATATTTTGTTGACAAAGATAGAATATTTTTAAAAAGATTATGTCCTACTCATGCGCTCATGTTCATGCTCACAAGTTCATGGACTAGCATCCTTGCCAAAAGATTACTATTATCACAAAACATGTGGGTATAGTTTAGTGGCCTAGGTAATAATATATTGCAATAAAAAAAATTGTTGAAATTTTTGTGGACCTTCTAAGTAGTTTAAGCAATTCCAAGGTGACGTGAAAATTTAATTTTTATATAAATGTTCAATACAAAGGTTTGATTGAAGTCAACATATTAGGTCTACAACTCCTTTGTGTCTATAACTTATTGTGCCCATTTTGTTTTTTGTTGCATTGTTGTTCAACATGTCTTATTCTTTTCCAATCGTCAAGTACTCCAATTCATCTAAAAACTTTATTCTCACTGCTCCTTTGCACCATGGGTTACATTCCATGGTCCACCATGTTTCCCCCATCTTATAATTCTAATAATGGGCCCAAGTTGTCACTTAGCGACACATGGCCTTTTTTTGTGAATCTATACCCAATTTAGTGACTAGTTGTGTATGAAATGTAAATGTGCAAACATCTCTGATTCTTTTTTTAAGTGTTTAAAGTATCTCCTAAAGAATATCCTAAGTCATTTGACCCTAGGTAGAATATGGGTTTATTTGACTCACAAACTAACCCATAATGTGACCCACCTTTGAAGAAGCAAAAGAATAAGGTGGATGGAAAAAAGCCAAAAAAATCATATGATAATACATGGAAGTTCCAAATTGAGTGGGCAACTATACTGCCATGTGCAAAGGGTGGGGTTTATCCACATTATGCAGTGCAAAGGTTTATCTTTTTATTGAAAACAAGGATAAATTATGGGTTGCAAGTGGGATATCTTAATAAAACATTAGAGGTGTAGAATTTTAGTGCAAAACTTGCCACATTGTTAAAAATTATGCACACTTGAAGAATATGAGGTTGTATCACCAACAGGCCTTTAAATGAATTTTGGAACAAATGCATTGCCTTGTAGGTGAAGCAAATCATAAGGTGGTTCATTTAAAGACTTCATTCCATATTCTTGCACATGGTTGTCCAATTTGGAATATGAGTCTTCGTATGAATTGTTTGTGAGCTTGCAAGTTTTAAACAATCCAACCATGCATTGGTATGATGGAGCTAGTTGGATCCTTGTTGAATTCATCTATAATAAAATACAAATGACCATTATTATAGCCATCCAAGGAGCTCAATTCATTGCTTGATCATGCAATGAGGTTGCAGCAATTGAGAATGGGTTCTGGATTTGTGTTCATGCCTATGTGGTTGATGGTTGGACTAGATGACCTATTTTAATTTGTGTTGACAAAATTGTTGGATTTAGGTCTAGTAACTTAATTGAAGTAGTCATTAATGTTTTATTCAAGGGTGAAGGGCCAATCAAGGAAGGTGTTTCCAAAAAGCTTTTATGTTGTGGAGAAAATGGAACAAATAGGGTGGGGAAATAGGAATGACAAAGTAAATCAAAGATTCATGGGCACCTTTTTTGATGGGCATTCATTGTGTTAGTGATAGGATTAACTTAGCAATTCAATCTTTGGGTGGTTTGATTTCCATTGCAAAAATTAAATCATTAAAGCTTGACATGTATGGCTATTTCAACCACTCACCAAAATGGCACTTCAAATTTCAAAAAATAGCTCAAATCATGGAGACAAATGGAAGCAAAATTTTGAAAAAGTGAAGATTAGATGGATGTTTATGTTGGAGCCTCTAAAGAGGATCATGACATAATACCATCCTTTTCTTACAATGATACAAGCTAATTTTAATTCTACCCAAATGGCAAAGGTTAAGCTTAATGATGATGTGGTGTTTTTTAAAAAGAAAAACTTTGCATCAAATTTAATAAAGAATTAGGATTAGATTTTGACTTTGTGTCATGCTTATGGCAAGAAAACTTTGATCTTTTCACTGACATACATTTGTTGTTGGGGCTTGTGTGTATTTTGCAATTGATGGATATTATGTGGTCTTTCCTAAATTTTGCTCAGAAGAGGGACATTTTCATATGTCACTTCATTGATGTGATGAAGGTTTGCAAGGGTTAGTTATATATATGTTATTATGACAACAACTCTTCCTTTAATGGTGTTGAATTTTGGTCCTTTGATGGGTTGTTACAAGGTAATCATGGAAAATCCACACAAAACAAAATTGACTCAAAATTGCTTTTGTTTTGAATGGTGAGAAGATGTGGGTGCACTGGGGCACAATCTATCCGAATATACGTAGTATGTTGCCATTCCCATAAGTTGCCTTTGCACATGTATTATAGCTAGTGAAAGTTGAATGCAAAATTAAGTTGTTCACCCCTTTTGAATTATGCTCCAATAGTAAGCATGATGTGAGATTGTTCAAGCCAACAAAGTAAACCTACTTATTTTTTTGGTGCCTTAAACAACTTCCATATGGCAAGGTCAATAATTTTGTTGTTGTTTGAAACAATGTTCATACAACAAGGATTTTAATTTTTGTGTTGCTTGAAACAACATCTATATGGCAAGGTTTGTAATTTTTTCGGCTTGCAACGTGACTCACAATGTTGAAGGTGTGGTAGATACATCAATTATTAGTTCAATTTGGCATTGCTTATGGGGCATGTTAGTGGTGTGTGTTGAAATGTGGTAGAGGTGGGAATTGGTGTTCAATTGATTTGACTAGGTCAAATGTTTGGTTTAATGTGGTAGAAGTGAGCATTGCTTTTCATTGTTTGACATTGATGGTGTTTGTCATTGGGTGGCAAAGGTGGTTAAAGGATTGATATTGGAGTTGGATGCTCAATTTCTTGGACAATAAATTTTGGATGTTGTGAGGATTGTTTATCCCCAATACTATCTACAAATTTTTGCAAAGGTAACATTTTCTTAACATTTGGAGATGTTGAAAGGCTTCTAATACATTGCAAGTCCAAGTCCATGTTGAGAATCCAAAGACGGCAAGTCTCTTCTTATGGTTCCTACAATTTTATTAGGGCGGGAGTTGGATGTTCAACAAAGTCTATTCAAGTTGAAAATGAAATCTAATTATGCTCAAGCCATGGTTGAAATAATGACTCTTGCTTTTGATAAGGTTAATCCCACCATTGTAAATGTTCTTACGAATATTTGGTCATCAATGCATCGCATTTGTTGTCTTATTCACTTCCAAAGTATGTCAAATTTCCAAAGATTGCTATGATTTATGTTTTGGGTTTTAGTGAAGACCGACACTAGTATAGTTTAGTTTCATTCTTGAAAAACAAAGTCGCAATCACTTGAACCAACACTTGCAGCTAAGTGTTGTGATGTATGCACCAAAAAAAATAGGTTCACTCTTTGATAATTTTCCATACTAGGATACATGTGAAATGTGTTTACAAGTTCAATCAACCCATGGTCAAGGCTGATATATACTCGAGCCTTGAACGTTTTTATGCATTGTCGCCCCTCAATTTCTGTTGCAGTTTTAGAGGTGAATAGTTGAATGTGGACATGATTGCTAGACAACTTTTGCCATTCACCAGATTTTTAGGAGAAAAATAGTCTCCATAGCCAAAAAAACAATGGAGTTAGAACTACAGTAGCCAGCTCGGAAATTAGATACAGCTTATGGCATTATTGCCAGACTAAACTTTGTACTCCCTTTGTTAAATTGCCCAAGTGCTCTTGGACTATAATGGCAATAGCCATTAATATTTTTTGGGAACTCTTTTCTGTTTTCACCACATGTGAATCTGCTCTGTGAGTTTTTTTTGGCCACTTACACAATGAATGATGTAGAAATCCAAAAAGAAGAAGAAAAGAAGCTGATTGCAATCCACTTGAATGGAATCCTACACTTGTCATTCCTTCACACTCCATATAAATATCTTGCCTTTGTTTATTGGTAGTACCATATGAGCTTTAGTGGCCATTTGAGCACTTCAAAAAAAAATTGTGTATAAGAACAAGTGACAAAAGATGGTACTTTCAAAGTTGCACAATTCACTAGGAGGTCCACAAGATAGGAGGAGCACATGAGCATTACTACAAGGATTTTTAACTTGAGTTCAAAATAGGGTTTTAAAGAAAGGAAAAAAAGAAAAAAAAACCCAACCCTTTATTACAACCCTTAAAAAATCCTTCAAAGTGTTGCATTCATGTTTGAAGATACTTGTAAAATTGAGATACTACTAGATCCCCAAAACTACCATTTGTGGAAAGGAATAACCTAATAGAGTTTTTTTTAAATTAAAAAATTTTTTTTTTTAAAAATTTTAATTTTTAAATTTAGAGCCAAGGGAAGGTGCGTTATTTATTTTGGAAATGCAAGGCAATATTACTATTGCATTTCCATTGTTTCAAACAAAATGCTTGCTCTGACAAGAGTTTCATTTGCATTTCGTTTCAAGGTGCATTTCAAATGAAATGCTCATTTTGGTAGGTCTTTCATTCGCATTTCATTTCAAGACATTTCAAATGAAATGCTTGCTTTGGTAGATCTTTCATTCGCATTTCATTTCAAGGCATTTCAAATGAAATGCTCGCTTTGATAGGCATTTTCATTCACATTTTGTTTCAAGGCATTTCAAATGAAATGCTCGCTACGATAGGTGTTTTCACTTACATTTTAATTTTAATTTATTAATTAATTAAAAATACTTGATGGGTATCATGGGAAAATAATTTTTGTTGGGTTATTACATGGGATAATGCCCTTGGACAGATGGACAGGGCTGTTCTCAAAGCACATCCCACCACCCTTGATTGCCACCTCCCTCAAGGGCCCTGACTTTGGAGATGCTGCATCCGTGGGCATTATCAACATACACACAACATCGACACAAAAGTGAGTTAAAAACCAAACAAAAAGCAACACCTATGTCGTATGAAAAAGCTCGGGGGAACAAAATAGTGAAACAATCTACGAAGAGCATCCCAAAGGAAAAAAGGTGAGGTTCCAATCAAAAGTATCCAACTCCAAGTTTTGTCATTTCAAGGGGACAATTTTGGTTTTGAGCCTTATTGTGCCAAGTGTTGGGTTTGCACATTGTATATATTTTTTGAATATGCACTTTGTGAAAAAGCTTATTCACTCACCCCTAGGTATTGAGTTCAGTGGTTTGTTTTTTCCGACAAATTTTTTTTGAGAATTTTCTTTTTACTACTTTAAAATTGACTATTTTAAAAATTAATTATGTTGGGGAAAAATTGCAAATTAATTATGAAAAAATTGAAAAAAAAGGAAGGAAAAAATGCCCCCATTAGATTTTAATAGTTTTCTATCCTTGAGTGATCTTGTTCATAGCTCGTGCAATGAAAGAATGTTAAAAAGGACTCAAGGATGAAAGTTTCAATTTGTCCACCTTGTGTCATACCATACCCATTTTCCCCATCCCGCACCCCAACCAATGCTTACACTACTACTACTGCTACATGGCCAATTTAACCTACCATTGTCCACATCTAGTTTGAAGGTCCATTTGACCATAAGTTTTGTATGTGTACATACTTAGTTTGAAGGTCCATTTGACCATAAGTTTTGTACGTGTACATACTTAGTTTTGAAGGTCCATTTGACCATAAGTTTTGTATGTGTACGTACTTAGTTTGAAGGTCCATTTGACCAAAAGTTTTTTACCTGTACATACTTAGTTTTGAAGGTCCATTTGACCATAAGTTTTGTATGTGTACGTACTTAGTTTGAAGGTCCATTTGACCATAAGTTTTGTATGTGTACATACTTAGTTTGAAGGTCCATTTGACCATAAGTTTTGTATGTGTACGTACTTAGTTTGAAGGTCCATTTGACCATAAGTTTTGTACGTGTACATACTTAGTTTGAAGGTCCATTTGAGCATAAATTTTGTATGTGTATGTACTTAGTTTGAAGGTCCATTTGAGCATAAATTTTGTGTATGTTAATGAAAGTGTGCATAGTTCCAAGGTCCATTGATCGCAATTTTGTCCACATTACGGAAAAAAGTGTACTTAGTTTAAAGGTCCATTGATCGTAAGTTTTGTATAAGGGAAAGCCTTCTAATCGGTTAACCGCAGGCGGAGCCTAAGCTTCACCCAAGGTCCAGGGTGAAAGAGCCTGATAGTGTGTCCAAGCAGGGTTTCTTTTAAGGATTTTTGTGTTGTAGCCAAAGTGATGATCATCCAGAAAAATAGTTTAGCCAAATTTGGCTACATACTAGATATGATAGTAGACAGGCAAAAAAAATAAATAAAAATCCTTCTATATTCTTGGCTACCTACCTACTGGAACTTATCATAAAAATCTGGGGATTTGGAAATTTTTCAGTTTTTCTTTGAACTTTGGCGAATTTGAGTCCAATTTTTCAATGAAAAATCATTGAAGTCCTGAAACAATAGCTGCTACTAAATTTGAGGTCCTGAAAACAATAGCGGCTAGTAATTTGAGGTCCTGAAACAACAGGCTGCTACTCATTTGAGGTCCTGAAACAACAGCTGTTCCTCATTTGAGGTCCTGAAAACAACAGCTGCTACTCATTTGAGATCCTGAAAACAATAACTTCCACTAATTTGAGGTCCTGAAACAACAGCTGCTACTCATTTGAGGTCCTGAAAACAATTGCTCCTACTCCTTTGAGGTCCTGAAAACAATTGCTGCCACTCATTTGAGGTCCCGAAACAGTTGCTGCTACTAATTTGAGATCCCGAAAACAATTTAAACCAACATCGACTAGAGTTTAACAAAGAGATTGATGACTATACTCTGACTGACCCACCTTGGGTTAAAAATGACACAGTCAGTGGCGCCGTGTTGCGTCGCCAGCGCAACAAGCTCTCTCTCTCGCACAGAAAAAATCTCTTGTTGCCATTTCACCCATCTCTCCATCTTCTTCTTCTTCTTCTTCTTCTTCGTTTTTGCTGTTGTTGCAGAAGCAGCAAAACATTTTGAATTTTCTTCCATTTCTAAGAAAAAAAATTATTAATTTTTTTCCGGGAGATTCTTCTGTAAGGAACTTCTCTGTAAATTGAGAGATTTCAGTGCATCAGAGAAGAAGCTCAAGAATCTTCTTCTTCATCAAATTCTTCCTCTTCTTCCTCTTCTGCTTCTTCTTCTTTTTTTTTTATTTTGGTGTCTTTTGTGTGTGGATCATTTCACATTTCTTGTTACAATTTTTTTTTGGTCGGGTGTTGTGTTTGAAGGTTTTGGTGGAACAACAATAACAACAACAACACCCATCTTCTCTTTGTTTTTTTTTTTTTCCGTTTCTTTTTTCTGTAGATTCTTCCCTATCTCCACTTTGTTTGGGTTTTTGGGTTTGTTTTCCAAGCCCAAATTGGGAGTGTGTGTGGGAGTAATGGGATGTATACAGTCATCAGATGCTATAGAAGATTGGGAATCGTCGACATACGGACGAGGAGGAGGAGGAGGAGGTTCAGCACCAAATGGTGAGGTTTATGTATTTGTGCCTGGTTTTAGAGCACCCAAAAACGTGGAGCTTACTGCTCATCTTCTTCTTCAACAACAAGCTTCTTCCTCTTCTATATCACCAGAGCTTGCTACTCGCCTGGTCTCTTTGAGATCCAGAATTTCCTATCTTGCAGCAAAGCCCGATCGATCTTCTTCACACAAATCGAGACATGCTGATGATGAGCAAGGTAACAGATTTATTATTAATTCAAGCTCTGATCCTCCTTCAAACTCTGATTTTTCTTGGGAATTTTCACATGGATTTTTTCTGTTGGATAATTTGCACTGTTTTTTTTTGCTGAACTCGAAGAAGATTCATGACTGAAAAAAGAAGAAGAAAAAAACTCATACACCCACAACACTAAACACAAATACACAACACAAATGTTGTTCAAACTTTGATTCTCCTTCACTTTTCATGGGGATTTTCACATGGCTTTTTGTTGTTGGATTTGCACTCTTTTTAGCTGAACTCTAAAGAGATTCATGACTGAAAAAAAGTTTTAAAAAAACACACACCCCCAACACCAAACATAAAAACACAACACAAAACAAAACAAGGTTGAACTCATGATCATCTTGTGTTGTTGCAGGTGTTGTTGATCTTGCTAAAGCCTTGGAAGATTATCTGCCGCTTCTTATGGGTTTAACAACTGGAGGTAGGTGGTGGTGATCGCCCATTTACCTTCCTTCAAACTTTGTCTCTCTTTCAAGTTTTCTCTCTCTACCTCTCTCTCATTTAGGTTTTTCTTCACTTGTGCACTTACTTGTCTGACACTGGACCTGGGACTGATGTTTGGTGTTAAATAATTCTCAAAAAGGTTTGGCTGGAAAAAACTGGAAAAGAAATTTAGTGGTATTTGTTGAAATCTTTGAGAATTGGACTTGCAACCTATGGGGAACTTCTCTGATCGGAGCTTCTTTTACTTGCACATAAGATTAGGGGTGTGTGTGGAACATAAATCTCTGATGTAAAACTTAGTAGGTGAAGGAAGAGTCTTAATGGTTTTTCAAATATGTTGATAAAATGATGATGGGGTTTCTCCAATGTGATGATCAGTATCACCATTGCAGTGCTCTTCATTGTGGATCTATATCTCTGTTTTTTGATTTCCTTGTTTTGAACTATGGAATTGGTCAACCTCCTGCCTGTTCTGTTGGGTGAGGTGCCAGGTGAGGCAAGCCCTTTAGGGTGAGCCATGCAGCAACATACTCAACATGATGGGTAAGGGTGTGGCCATTCCATGACATTAAAGTCTGGGGTGGCAGATTCAATGATTTGAAAAAGAATAAAGTCATGTTCAACACACACATTTTGGTCCCTATTACAAACGAGTGTATGATCATCACTGGAAAATTATGTCATATAATAATGTTGTCAAGAAACAAAATGACATAATCTGCCACTCAAGACCTTATTAATGTCTCAATTGAAAGTTGCTGAGTTTCTAGACTAATTATGTTGAGAAACATGATTCTTTTGTGACAGGGGAAAAGCTGAGCTCAGGTTTCAGGTTTGAATGGACTAATGTGGAAGATGAGAAAAAGGTCAGTTATTTGTTCACAATCCTCACATTTTTTGGGTCAGAAGGGATGATCCTCATGGTTTTACTATGCTCACCAATTGGCAAAAGCACAACGAGTTGTGAGAGTTCTTCAATCTGCATCTTTTGGTCTCTAAATCTCTTCACTACATTGGAAACAAGCACAAAAGAACTGCATAGAGGTATTGGATGCAAAGTTCCTTGAGAAAACTGGCCTTAAAACCATCACCCACTGTAATCTGGGTGTTAATCATGTTGTGAATGATGGATTGGGTGGATGCAGGAAACAGCTCTGTCAAGTGCATATTATGAGCTTCTGTCGGTGCTTCATTTGTTAGGCATGCTGGCAATGCAAGATGCTAATCTTATGCTCATGCCTACATTGGAGATTGATGACTACAACAGCAAAATTTTTGAAGCGATGTTTTCTTGCTACGCCTTGCATCCAATATTTGCATTTGGGCGATATGTGGCCACATCTTGCTCTTGGAATACAGTAACAAACGGTAACTTCTTCCAGCTTCTCTTCCTCTCTCCTCATTCTTGAAGGTTGGGTAGGGTTGGGTTGGATTGGGTTTTTTTCTCAATGGCACATTTTAAGTGGTCTACCCATGTCATGGGTGGTTGAATTCAGCTCATGAGATTTTGATGTTTTTACTAGTCATGCCATTATGCTTTGTGAATTGAAAAGTTTACAACAAAGTTTTAACATGTGACGATGAATAACCAGAAAGCAAGAGGATGGCAATTGAAACATTATTGAAAGCAGTGTCATATTTTGAGTGTGCCATCAGTGCAGTGATACCAAATGTGCCAGATCACATAAAGTAAGACACTTCTTCTTTCACCATTATTGATGAAGAATACTGTCCCTCCACTCCCTCCTAGTATGGGTGCATCATGCTTGATGAGGGAGAGATAGCAATAATGCCATGCTTGAACTTGGAAATGTTCTGTTCATACTCTGATGGCACATTCTGTGGGGTGGCCTGGTGTTGTTGGGTAGGGCTAAGCTACCTGCAGATTTGATGGAAGGAATGTTCATTGCATTGCAACATCAAGCATTAGGCCAGGTTAATATTCCCTGGCCAAATTATTAAACATGCACATTACTGGAGCTTCATGAACCAGTTTTTCAAGACATTAGGGATTATTGTATTTTTCTGGAGTTTATACATTTCAGTAAATTTTCTAGCAACTTGATATTTGGTTGTTTGTGTAATACAGGCAGTGGAACTACAGTTAGGATTTGCAGTTGAAAATGTAACAGCGTCACTAGCAGTAAAACGAAGGTTAGCATGTGAGCAAGTCAAGTGTTGGGAACAGGTTTGTTCTTTCAGCTTTTCGACTTTTTTCTTTAGTCATCTAAATCATCATTTTCCCCCTCACTTTGAAAATAGTATATAACTCTGACTCCCTCAAGTTCTTATCTTTTCACTTCCATTATAAAACTACTTCCTATCTCTCTCACTTTAAAAACATTGGTGATTTTTTTGTGTTGGGCATGATGGGTTCCTTCCTTTATTTTATCAGGCACAAGAGAAGCTTGCATGTATGCCATTGGCAGAAGGGTGGGGAGCAAAACACATTCTTTTTGCAAAGTGGAAGCTTTTGGAGGCAAAGGTAAAAAACTTGTTCCAAAAACCCATAACATGTATTTCTAGAAGCATCTAAACCCATCAGAAGGGTGGAGAGCAAAATACATTCTTTTTGCAAACTGGAAGCTTGCAGAGGCTAAGGTAAAAACCTCCTTCCAGAAACCCAATATTTATATTTCTAGAAGCATCTAAACCCAGTGGAAGAGTGGGGAGTTAAACATATTCTTCTGTGCAAAGTGGAAGCTTGTGGAGGCAAAGGTAAGAGCTCCTTCCAGAAACCCATTACTTGTGTTTCCAGAAACAACACACTCCCACCACTCCTGTGACAAGAAGGTCAAAAAGTCATAGTAGGAGTAGGCTTGAAATCATCATCATCATCATTGTGGGTGTTCTATGATTTGGAGATGGGTCTTTTTTCTTCTTAATTTCAAGGATTTGGGTGCAACTGATAACTGCAGTTTTGTTTTGGTGTGCAGGCAATGGCATATTACTTTCATGCTCAGGTACTGGAGGAAGGCTTTGAGGTTGACACACATGCGCATGCTCTCGCATGTTTTAGAGAGTCTGTCAGCTATTTGAAAGAGGGACAAAGACATCGCTTGTATTTTAACAACACTCACCCTTCTTCAAGGTTTGTCAGAGATGCCACTAGAGAAACCCAATATCATAGCATTGGCACTAAATCCTGCACTGTAGGAAATCCCCAGTGCAAAAAGTTTAAATCATCAGAAGTTGCTGATGATTATTACAGACCCATCTCCCTTTTTCAATTTGACACTCACATGGTTATATTCAACTCAACCAATGCTCACACATGTTGCATTGTGTACAACATACCAAATGGCCTCAAACTCTAAAACCCTAAACTCTAAACCCTGCCTTGATTGCAAATTCTTTGCCTTCCTTTCAGTCATGCGCGAGTTTTTTTGCCTCACTCTAACTTTAAAAACCGGGGTGGTGGGTGCATGTGTGGGTGGGTGGGTGACAGACTGCTTCCTCCAATCTGGGGTCCAATGAAACACTTGTCAGAGAGAATACCAAGAGAGGCTTTGAACAAGGCTCGTATTTTCAGGGACAATTACAATGAAGAGAAGTAAGCCACTTGAATCCCACCAATCTTTTTCTTTTGTGTGTTTCTCTATAGTGTTGAACTTCGTCATAAAACACTCTTCAAAACTGTAATTCTGAAAGTGGCAATTCCCAGTTGCACTGAACAGATTGGTAATATGGCATCATGCTGTAACAGTATAAACGATTTCAATTTGTTATCAGAAATGCATGTATGGCTTTTACTTATTTGTTTTTGGGTTCTTAATCTATAAAAAAAAAGCATGATTGATTTTGTTTTTAGGTGGTTCATCTATAAAGAAAACATGCCATGAATTTTTTATTATTTTTGGGTTGTTGATCTGTACAGGTCTCCTGAGACTACTCCCAAATTGCCAGACTTCCCAATTGCACTGACTGCAGAGCTCTATGTTCTACCACCTGTTGACCCAGCATGGGAGTCCGAACGTGGGTATGAGGCAAGGGCTTCTTCGCTCACTGTGGATGTGCCATCTCTTCTTGCTAAGCCCAATCAAGACCAAAAGTTATTAACTTCTGTGAATTTACATAGGCAGCAGCCTGTGTCACTGCCACCATCACTTTCACTAGTTGCTCCTGAACCAGTTCAAGCATGATAACCAGCAGCAATTCCCTTAGGAAATTTGGTGCCATCAAAAGCTACCTCCCTTTTCATTCTTTAAAAATGCAAAATACAGGTATAATAGAAATTTTGTACATTGGCTCCCTGAAGCTCTGAAGTTTAGGGTTTTTATCTGACATAGAAGGTAAATTGGGTAGTAGGAGACTAAGGTTTCTGCTTTGTACATTACCATGTTTTCTTGCAGTTTTGGACTCCAATCTCCCTCCCTCTGTACACCACCCCATCTGCTTTGAAACTCACTAGAAAGTTTCCATAGAAGTGAAATGCGCTTCCAGCCAAGTTCAGTTTTTCCAAATGTATTGCATTGTAGGACATGAATTTCTCATTCTAGCTAGCTTCACAATCTGAGATCTCTGCAAATTTCAATCAAAGATGATGCTAAAATGCACAATTCCCAAGGATGGGTTTTGCCTTTAGAAAACAAATTTGTAGCACATAGTGAGCCCATATGATTTCTAATGACCTTTTTGTAATCAAACTAGCATCCTCTCTCTCTGTGTGGATTCTTGATTATGGTTATTATCAATGCAGGAAAAATAAGTAACCTTTCCAAAAGAAAGGCACAATAGCACCTTACTACAGGACAGAACATGCAAAACTAAGGTCAGGACCTGAAGGTTGATTTTATTACACTCAGACACAGGATTTTACAGACATCCACAAGCACAAATTCAACAAAGCACAACTGAGTTGGTGAAGAACACTGAAAAAGGCAGCATAGTAGTTCAGGATAATCAGTACATCTGTGACATTGAATTAATTACATAACAAATCCTCTTCCCATCTGACCAACTGGTGTAAACATACAGTTGCAGTGATATAATTTTTAGAAGTCTGGTGCTAGACCCTAACTGTTACTATCTTACCATCACCTCTCTGTGATGTGAGGCTCTACTGGAACTGGTAACTCAGAATCCTGGTGTGCAATTCTGGCCAAAGTCGGATTACACAGGAGGAACAGTTGAATTCTGTTTTGTGGTACTCAAAAAGCAAGCGGACCACAACAAACACTACTAGCCAGCAGACCAGAAGTTGCCTAAAAACCCAATGTGACCCCTTGAAATTTCAAACAAGAAAAAAGTCTGCCATCCAAATGTTAGGTGCCTAATTTATTTACAAAACAGCAAGTCGGCATTATATTGTACAAACCCTCAAACCTAATTAGAAGACAACAGTACCCAAAAGCTTCTAACAAGATTACACCCCGTTGCCTTGCTGACACGAGACAGAAACATTTCAGCTGATCAAAATCAAACAGCTGCGAACTAGCTACTATAACACATTGTGCCTGCTGCCCATAAGGTGAAGGATGTGACACCCTAGGGTGGATCATTCAGATGCATGAAACCCAAATGATCAGGATGGATGGATCCTTCAGAGATGGATGCACCCAAAAGATACACAATCTAGGGTAGGGTGTCTCCTTCTTCAGAGTTGGATGTGCCCGAATGATACACTGGCGAGTCAAAAGCAACAGTGGGGCAAGGTGCACAAGTTTGTTTCAATTAGCCTCCTGTTTTGTTCGTCAAATTTGCAAGTGTCAAGGAACTAGCTCCATACTGCAGATAAATATCTGGGCAGAGGTGGCAGGTGACATCCATGGCATTTTGTCAGAATACTCAGAAACTCCTGGTGGTCCCAACAGGATCATAGTCATAAGCCTGACCTGCCTTCACAAACCTCCCTTTCACCCTCTTGCGTATATCCGCTCGTGCTTTTCGAGATTCGTATCGTATCTTCTTGTCAAACCTTTCACAAAAGTTGAATGAAAAAAAATAGCATATGATCATGTCAGTATAATAAGGCTGAAAGCTCAGGAAACAGACCTTGCTGCCACCAGTTCAGAGAGCAGAAATGACATAACAGAACTTTATACAAAGGTTCCCTGATATACAAAAGGTCATGATATGTAAAGGAGGCCAAATGAATGATTTATGTTTTGGTTGCATACTTGCGGATTTTCTTCTTCTCCTTGTATCGAAGCATTGCTGAGTTGCGTGCTTGGGTGACTGCTCCACTATCAGGACTTGTAGGCCCCCAGGAGTGTGGATCAGCATTCAAAAACATAGATGAAGCTGCAGTGCACTCATGGTAATCACTACTGTCACCACTCAGTCCAGAAAGTGGAAGTGACAAGCTCGACCCTGTTGGCTGGCTCACTAGTTGCAAGCTCTCCATGTTAGAACTGCTTAGTCCTGCTGCACCCATCACCATCCCGACTTCACTCATCTCTGGAGATGGAGGTGGACCAGGCCCCTGTCCAGCTGACTCCCCTTTGTATCCCTGAGTTTGAGGGCCACCACTGCCACCAGTCATGGCACCCTGCAAGAACCCGGAAAACATGCCTCCAAAATTGGTAACCAGAAATGTGTCTGTAAAAGCATTTGGTTCAATATCTCTCTTGGTGCTACACATTAACCTAAAAAATGAAACAGAAATGCAACACAAACAAATTGATTCAACGGTAAGACAGGAGAACCTTACATTGTTCACTTCAAGAAGCTCCAACTCTGGGATGCTTTGCATATGTTCACACTGGTTCTCGCCAACAGTGTCTTGGCCCATGGGTGTGCAGCTGGCAGCAGCCTCTATGTCATTGGAGGACCAAGATGAAAGACCTTGTGTGCTTGAGAAAATGTCCTTGTAGTTATCGAATGAAAGATCAATGTCTGCCATGCTGAAACCCTCACATGGATCCCCTTCTCCTCCACAAATTCCAAGATCCTGCATATTTTGTCCCCATAGCTGTCCACCACAAGCACGCACAATAACATCAGATACGAATGCTCATGAGCCACATTGCATAAGCTTTCCTTCAATTCACAAATCTGCAACAACATGATGATAACTGTATATGTTTCATGGTTCTACTGAAACACTAGATCTACCATATGTCCTGCTACTGGTATTGAAGATGCAATGCTCCTGAATCTTGAAGAAGAAATTTTTTGAACGTCCAGAAGAATTGCACCTGACAGGAGCTGGAATGCCAGAGAGCATCACCTCCTTGCATGAGACCATCACTGCAAACTTCAGTTTTCAGCTGCAGTGTTTCAGACACAGCTAATATCTGAGAGTCCAAAGATCGTGAATTCTGCAGATTTGCTGCCTGTTGTTGTTGTTGTTGTTGATGATGATTTGAGTGTGGCTGTTGATTTGTACATGCCTTTGGCTGTTGCTCTTGCTCCTGTATCTGAGATACACATGATGCTCTTGTCAAAGGCTCTGAAGCAGAAGACTGCAAAGAGCTTGGAGGTTTCTTTGATAAGTGCAACGACAATGACATAGGCACCTCCTGCATCTGCACCTGTGGGTCTAGAACTTGCAGTTTGTGAAGCTGCTGTACTACTGCTTCTTTGGATTGTTGTTTACTTCCTTGTCCTCCTCCTCCTTCTTTCCCCATCACCACTGGGCCTGTTGTCGGCACAGGACTCTGTGGCCCCACACCACCACCACGCCTCCCCATCACTAAACAGAAAGGCCTCTTGCCACAAAAAAGGAAATGGAAAGAAACCAAACGGCCACCAAAATTCTCTCTGTGCAAACTTCCCATTATCTGGAAGAGAGGATGATGCTCTTGAGCAAGGACCTGCCTTGAAGAGAGGATGATGCTCTTGTGCAAGGAACCCTAGTTGACACTGAAAATCTTGTGCAAGAGAGGATGGATGATTTTTTTTGGGGGGGTGGGGGGAGCTTCAGTATTAGTAAAACATTACACACTACTGGATGCTGCAGAAACAAACAACAGATCTTGAGATTTTTTCAAAGATTTCTGAACAGCAAAAATTAATACAGCAAAAACTCTCCAGGTTGAGAATTGAAAGAAGAAGGATTTCTGTGATTCTAGGTTAGTCTCTCCTCAGATGTGACAACCCAACTGAACATTTCTGAACATCTATCTCACTTTGATAACAAGGACACTCTGCGGAGCTTATCAAACCCTCTGCTGTGCTAGGGTTTGTGAAGCATGTCTCTCTTGCTTTTGCTGGTCATCTGAAGGTTGTTATGATGAGGGGCTTAATACAGCAAGTTCTCCAGGTTGAGAAGTGGAAGAAGAAAGACTTCTGTGATTGTAGGTTAGTCTCTCCTCAGATGTGACAACCCAAATGAAAGTTTCTGAACATCTATCTCCCTTTGATAATGAGGACACTCTCTGGAGCTGATAAAACCTTAGACAGTGTTAGGGTTTGTGCAGCTTGTCTCTCTTGCTTGTGCTGGTCTATCTGAAGGTTGCTATGATGAGAGGCTTAGTACGGCAAGCTCTCCAGGTTGAGAATTGGAAGAAGGATTTCTGTGACTCTAGGTTAGTCTCTCCTCAGATGTGAGAACCCAAATGAAGGTTTCTGAATATCTATCTCCCTTTAATAGATAACAAGGACACTATGTGGAGCTGATCAAACCCTAGGCTGTGCTAGGGTTTGTGCAGCTCGTCTCTCTTGCTTGTGGTGGTCCATCTGAAGGTTGCTATGGTGAGAGACCTTACTACAGCAAGCTCTCCAGGTTGAGGATTGGAAGAAGAAGACGATGAAGGATTTCTGTGATTCTAAGTTAGTCTCTCCTCAGATGTGAAAACCCAAACGAAGGTGTCTGAACATCTACCTCCCTTTGATAGATAACAAGGACACTCCGAGGTGCTGATCAGACCCTAGACTGTGCTAGGGCTTGTCCAGCTTGCCTCTCTTGCTTGTGCTGGTCCATTGGAAGCTTGCTATAATGAGAGACCTTAACACAGCAAGCTCTCCAGGTTGAGAATTGGAAGAAGAAGAAGAGGGGTTTCTGTGATTCTAAGGTTAGTCTCTCCTCAGATGTAAAAACCCAAACGTGAGCCAGAAATGGGAGCTCCCAGGGTTTCTCCTGCAACAGAACACACTCCTGATCTGAAAGGACCATGGACTTTGAGAGCATAGAACAGACCTTGGCAAGGAGCGGAGGTCCTCCAGCAGCTGCAGCTGCAGACATGGATGCAAACGTTGCAACTTTTCCAGGACCTCCATAGCTACTGCCGTTGCTGTTGACGAATCCTTGGAGATTTCGAGGAGCTGCTGCTCTAGTGGCGGTGGACACACCACGAGACTCGACACTAGTGGGCACCAAGTCACAACCCCAAAGGCTACCAAGCTCCGCCGCCGATGGACAGCCGGAGAAACAGTCAAACGCATGACGGCGATGCTGCGACGCGATGGGAGAGTTCCCATGACTATCCCAGTCACAGCTCTGGCAGAAGGCTAATTTTTCCACGGGACATCGAACCACTGCAGGTCGAAGATTGCATCCGTCGCAAAGAAGCGTTCTCACATGCCGTAACGAGAGCGCGTTGGCGCTGTGTACGTGACGGTCACAAGACAAACAAAGACGCGCCGAGTCTGCTCTACAATAGACTGTCGCTCGACCCTGTTCACAGTAATCACAAGCTGCGTCCATTTTCTACTAAGAATCAAAGCCGGGGAGACCCAACCAAAAAAAAAAACCTCAAATCCGCACTTACATCCTGCGCTCCACTACTCCAGACTCCCCAATCCGTTCACAAAAACTCAGCTCCGCCAACGAACTTCAATTCCAAGCTCGGAGGAGTTATGCAGCAAGCAAGCAGAACTTGGTACCCGACCTCCGGAGCTTCACCAGACCAGTACAGTTCCGTTCCTAAACCTCTTCTCCCGCTACAACTTCCAGAGTGTAGTCAGACTATTCTTCTTCTCCAAGCTGCATTCAAAATGCATTCTTGCATCCTGTTTCTTCTTCTTCTTCTTCTGCTTGCAATCCGTCCGTGTGTGTACTCTCCTCGTGGGCGCTGCAGTGGAGCTTCATCCTCCTCATCTTCTCCATCGCTACGGCTTAGGAACGACCGAACTCCAGGTCTCCAAAATTTCCAGGTCCCCAAATATCCAGGTCTCCAAAACTCAGGTCCCGGAGCCTTGCCCCCTAGTAAGACTAGGTACCTACCTAGCACCTACTACTCTAGCCTTCCCTTCTTCCTCCTAACAAAATCCAGGTGATGGGGCCTACGGATCCAGGTCCCAAGCAGGGTTTTTTTTTGCCCTTTTTTAAAAAAAAATTTAATTAAAATTTTATCAAGTAGGTGGACTGGCGACCATCCAGAAGAGTACCTAATGACCTCAGCATCTAAATGTGGCGACTTCTAACTATTTTTCCTCAAAAAGTGCCAACTTTCGCCAGAAAAAAATCCCAAGAAACCATTTGTACAGTTCACGAATTTTTGACCAGTGATTTTTTTTTGGTCACCACCAAAAACAATTCGCCATAAAAGAAAAAAACACTGGTCCCAATGTTTGCTCGGCTTTCCAGTTCGAGATCTGGATGAGGTTCCCCCACATGTCTCAAGGTCTCCAAAACTCAGGTCCCGAATCCCGGAGCCCCTCATAAGACTAGGTACCTACCTACCTACCTCGCGCCTACTAGTAGCCTTCCCTTTGTGCCCCCTAAACAAAATCCAGGTGATGGGACCTACGGATCCAGGTGCCAATGGTTGGTTGGCTTCTGAGTTCGAAATCTGGATGAGGTCCCCAAACTCTCTCTCTCTCTCTGTGCTGCTGTGCTGGGGGGAGCCTGCACTGCAGACTAGATTCAAGGTTTCACCTTCGCGGGAGGGAGAGATGGAGGCGTCAGCCCAGCGAAGAAATCGAATTCCTTGCACACATAGTTCACGATCAGAAGCTCCCAATAGATACCCACTCTCGGTACCTAATCGCAGCTTGAAGTTTCTCATTTTCTGAATCTAGTAGGAACAACCCACACCCACCTGAGCTTTCTTCTTCAGTTTCTTTTTTTCAATACCGCTGCTGCAAACACTCGCGCTCTCTCTGTCTGTTTGTTTCTCTCTCAAAAAAAATTTCTACATAATGTTCCCTCTAGATTTCCATTTTCTAGCTCAATTGCTCAAGAAGAGACTCAAAAGCTTTTCATTTCAAGCTTTGAAACAGTCCAACTGAAATTAATACCAGCACCTTGATCGCAACCGTGGTAGTAAGAGCGTGATTCTTGCCATTTTTCCGCTCTGAGAGCACGGGAAAATCCGGCACTCTCAACACTTTGCGCGCTCTCTCGGGAGGACCGCACGCCGACTCGCGAGGAATGCGATGACGACCTCCGGCGTACTTTTTACCATGGTTAGTTAACCAAGCTGCAGTTAAGTACAGCTGATTAGTGTAGCTTAATCAAAATTTAGCAAGAGGATTATTACCAATCTATTTATGAAGGAAGGTGGGTTGTTTTTTTGTTGGAGGATTATTACAAATCTATTTATGAAGGAAGGTTGTTTGTTTGTTTGTTTGACACATTGAGGTCTCCGAAATCATGGGACCTTTTGTCATGCCCTTGGTAAGTTGGAAAGCCCTGGGGACCTCTTGTCATGCTCTTGATACTATTGGAAGGCCTTTGGGACCTCTTGTCATGCTCTTGGAACCATTGAAAAACCCACGATGAGGAAGCATGCACGGAGTTGGTTTCATAATGTTGCAACCTACAATGAAGAAGTTATTGAATATTTCACAAAAAAATTTAGTGAAAATTCATTTCAATCAAAACTAGAAAAAGTTGCGCTCTTGGTATTGTTGGAAAGCCCTTGATGAATGAGGATGCATTAATTTGGTTTCATAATTTTCAACCTACAGTGGAAAAATAATTGAATATTTAACATTTTTTTCATTGAAAATTCATTTAAATCAAAATTAGAAAAACATGTTCTTGGTAAGGTTGGAAAGCCCTCAATGAGGAAATGTGCATTGAGTTGGTTTCATAATGTTTTGACCTACAATGAAAAAGTTGTTACACATAGTAGCAAGGATGCTAGTACACGAGCTTGTGAACATAAACATAAACAAGCGAGTATGAACGTATGAGCGCATGGGCAAGACTGAATCTTTTTTAAAATATTATGTCTATGTTGACAAAATATTAGAAGAATATTTTTTGACACATAAGAAAAAATATTTGTTGACATGGAGGAATATTTTACCACATGTCCATGGATGAATGATTTTTATGGATGAAAAAATGGATGAATTTTATTCTGAACGTTGGCACAAAACGCTATTTTTGCAAATTATTGAACAAAAGAAACAAGGTGGAAACAATTTATGTTGGTGTCTTTCAAAAACAATTTGACACATGAAATACTCAAATCACATTTCAAAGTTATATTTCATATTTCTTTGATATGAAATATATTCAAGTTTTGTAGCATCCAAACCATATAGAATGTTAAATTAAATCCAATTGACCCACCAAGAAGTATATGTCAATCCACACATTCCTTGTTCACCACCAATAGGCATGTGCCCATTAGGAAGAGAAACAATATGAGGTAGCCCATGATAGTTTACATTGTCTACACCATTTCAAGTTATTTTTTATTTTCATTCATTCTTTCAACCTCTTGCATCTAGCACCATTCTTGTTATTTATAGAATCAAATTGCATTTTTCTTCTTCTACTACTAATTTGCCAAATCTATACAACAGTTTGCATTTTTTCCATTAATATTGCCTAGTTGCACCGTTTTTACCTCTATATCATGCTTGCAATCCTAAAACCTTTATTTTACAATGGCAAGAGGAAAATTGACACCAATTTTCACACTAAACACCTTGGAATTGATGATTGAATATACATTAATCTCCAACATACTAGATAGAATATGTGAATGAAAGCAAAACCTTGGGAATATCCAAGATATGACATTTGGTTATTTCCCTTTCAACATTTGTTGGAAATTAGAAAATGGGGAACAAAATGGAAATTGGCAATTGACAAAGTAGTGGCAATTGAGAAAATAAATGAATGGGCGACATGGTGATGGGCAAATGCAAAGATAGATAGAAAAAATTTTGCATTACTGAAACAAATTGTAAATATTTCGAAGGAAGATATGGAAAATTGCAATTGGGTGATGTTTACACATGCCATGGATTTTTTCAAAGAACATGCAAGTTTGAAGAAGCTTATTCCAAAATATTTTTTCACAAGTTCATTCAACGATTTGTTGATAAAAGAATTGGCAACCAACTATCAACAAAATTTATGAAACCTCAAAAACAACTCTATGTAATTCTAGGTAGGCAAGCTTAGGTGCCACAAGAATTTAAGAACAAATTGTTAAAATATTTTGTGAATCGTCAAATGATGGGGCTAACCTTGAAACTGCCACATGTAAGAATTTATAATCAAAGTATATTTTAAACAAAAGGAAATATTTACAAATCTAAAGATTTGGAAATGAAATGTATTTGGAAAAGAAAATTTATGAAGAGAAGAAAAAAATTCCTCATGCCCATTATCAAACTTCAACCCCAAAGTTTAAAATTTGAAGAAGGGTTGAAAGTAAGTTTCTTGCTTTTGGCCTCTAAATTTTAGAACCCAATGTTGAAGGTTGGGAACAAATTGTCTATTTTTGTATTGCCTTCCATCAATTTCAAAGCTCAAAGCAAGGAGCTTCATGCATGGCATAAAAAAAAAATTTGATATTGCCTCTAACCTTTGGCACCAAAAGTTGAGGCTAGGGAGGAAAAAAATCTTTGAATTTTTTCATTTATTTTAATTAATTAATTTTGTCTTCGAGCTCCAACTTTCAATGTTGAAAGTTGCATGCCACCAAAAGCTGCAAGCTGGGGAGGAAAATAATTGATTTTTTTCCCCCTCCTTGACCTCCAACTTTTAGTGCCAAAAGTTGGAGGCCGTTGAAAGTTGAATGCTGAAGAGAAAAAAAGCTTTTAATTTTTTTTTCTTTTTTTCTTTTTTTTCTCCTTGACCTCCATTTTTGGTGTCAAAAGTTAGATGTTGATTATAATTTTCTACTTGGAGCTCTAGGCATGTCCAAGAACAAATTTTTCTATTCTCGACCTTCTACTTTTGGTGAAAGTTAGATGCCGATTAGAATTTTTTACTTGGGGCTCTAGGCATGTCTGAGAGCAATTTTTTCTACTCTTGGCCTCCTACTTTTGGCATCAAATGTAGGAGGCCAAACACAAAAAAAATTACTCCAATTCTGTGCATGGAGATTTGGGCATGGTTCAAAGTAATTTATTTGCTTTTGGTTTCCTATTTTCAATGTTGAAAGTAGGAGGGTGAAAGCAAAAAAATTGCTTTGGCCACATTTCAAGTTTCTAAGTTTTATGCTTGGAGTTCTAGTCATGGCCGAGATTGAATTTTCTGCTTTTGACCTCCTACTTTTGGCACCAAAAGTAGGAGGTCAAACACAAAAAAATTGTTCCAATTTTGTGCATGGAGATTTGGGCATGGTTCAAAACAATTTTTTTGCTCCTAATCTCTTATTCTTGATGCCAAAAGTGAAAGGTTGAAAGGAAAAAAAATTACCTTGGCCACATTTTGAGTTTCTAAGCTTTGTGCTTGGAATTCTAAGCATGGCCAAGATTAAATTTTTTTATTCTTGGCCTCCTACTTTTGGCATCGAAAGTAGGAGGCTTAAAAAAAAAATTGTTCTAACTTTTCAATATCTTCTTGATTTTGCATGAGATGTAATTATCAAGTTTTTCCACAATTCGTGGTGCATGGAGATCTGGGCATGATTTAAAGCAATTTTTTTACTTTCGGTCTCCTATTCTTGACGTTAAAAGTATGAGGTTGAAAGCAAAAAAAAATTGCCTTGGCCACACTTTGAATTATTATACTTTGTGCTTGGAATTCTAAGCATGGCCAAAATATATTTCTTTTGGTCTTGGCCTCTTACTTTTGGAGGTGGAGTGCCAAAAAATGATTTCAGCCATGCTCAAAACTATAAACACAAAGCTTAGAAACTCAAAGTGTGGCCAAGACAAAAAAATTTGCTTTCAACCTCTTACTTTCAATGTCAAAAATAGGAGGCCAAGACCAAAAAAAAAATCTCAGCCATGCCTAAAACTCTAAGCACAAAGCTTAAAAGCTCAAATTGTAGCCAAAACAATTTTTTTTGCTTTCAACCTCCTATTATTGGAGCCAAGAATAGAAGATTGAAAGCAAAAAAATTGTTTTGAATCATGCCCAGATCTCCATGCATAAAGTTGGAACAATTGTTTTTGTGTTTAGCCTCTTACTTTTGGCATTGAAAGTAGTAAGTGGAGTGCAAAAAACTTATTTCAACCATGTTTTAAGGTTCCAAGTTCCATGCTTAAAGCCTTGGCATGGTTGAGACCAAAAACATTTGCTCTTGCCCTCCTACTTTCGACATCAAAAATAGGAGGGCAAGTGCGAAAAAAAATTGCTCGAATTTTTTCCATGGAGATCTGGACATGGTTGAAAATAATGTTTTTGTTCTTGGTCTCCTAGTTTCAATGCTGAAAGTAGGAGGCAAAAAACAAAAAATTGTCTTGGCCATGCTTTGAATTTTTAAGTTTTATTCTTAGAGTTTTATGCATGGCCTAAATCAATTTTGTTTTGTCTTGGCTTCCTACTTTTGGAACTAAAAATAGGAGGCTGAACACAAATTTTTTTGTTTCAACCATGTTTTGAGCTTCCAAGATTTGTCATTGGAGCTCTAGGTATGGCCAAAAATGAAAAAAAATTGCTCTTAGCATCCTACTCTCAGCTTTGAAAGTAGGAAGTTGACAACCAAAAAGTTTGCATGAGCCATGCTTTGAGCTTCCAAGCTTTACACTTGGAGTTCCATGCATGGCTAAAAGAAAAAAAATTGATTTTGGACTTTTACTTTTAGTGCCATAAGTAAGAGGTTAAACGTAAAATGTTTTGCCTTGTCCATGCTTTGAACTTCCAAGCTTTGTTTTTAAACCTCTCAACATGGTTGAAATCTTTTTTTGTGTTTTCAACCTCCTACTTTCAATGTTGAAACTAAGAGGTTGAGAGCAATTTTTTTTTCTCAATCTATTCATTCAAAAATGTTTTTTACACAGTTTAATGTTTCAAGCTCAAATAGAGCAATCTTGGATCAATGTTAGGTTTTGTGGCTTCTAATTTCATATCTAAATACATTTTGCAATCTCACATTGATGTTATTACTTGTATAATAGAAGAATGAAACAATAGTTGAAACCCTATTTGAAAAAATGGTCCTTCTTATAATTGTGAAGTCATAAAAATAGATTATGGATTTTTCAAAAAACAAGATCTTGCATTATTCAAGGACATTAGATTTATGATGACCAATCTAACACCCTCCAATATTGGTCGATAATAAATGGGTATTGTTTAGAATTCCACATGTAACTTAAAAATGCTTATGTGCAATGTTTGATTTCTAGCTTCAATTACTATTACACAAGGATTGCAATGGACTTTCAATACCAGGAAACTCAATATCATTGGCGAAAATCTCCCCAAAAATTCCCAAAACATGGTCTTAATGCTAGGCACTATTCCGTTTATTGCGAATGATTTTCAGGGCAACGACAAACTGATCGATGTTGCTCTAAATCATAAAATTGCATTCATAAACTTGTGTGATTTTTTCGACGAGGATGGAATGTTGCCAATCTTTGTACACTTGTTTAATTCTTCACTTTTGAATTTAACATGTTCTCTTCAAATCCTTTCCACATGTTGCTTCAAGTTCATCCTTTTGTTCTCAATGTCGTGGAATGCTTTAAGGCAATGTTTTTTGCCCTCCATGCCACCTTGGAGTCGAGATAATTACATTGTGATACATTTTGGATTGAAAATGCTCCTAACATTCCATCTACTTTTGATGGTGATGTTTTCTTTGAACTCCCCCTTGTTGATAATCCAAATGGCCATCTTGGCTAGATGACAACCATTTTTGGTGCAAGGTCAGGATGATAAACATCAAGAATGATTTCAATATACGGATGTTAATTGAAATATAATTAAAAGTGGAATATTGATCCCTAGATTCAAACAATTCAAGGAGTTATTTTGAAACATCATATCATTAATCATCTATTAACTCGATGAATGTACCTACATTTTTTTAATGAATTACCAAAGCAAATATAGAATCTTCAATAAATTGATGATTTTACGAAGACTTTCAATTTCCTTTTCATGTACTACAAGTCCACTGAACATATCAAGTTCTTCCTATCAATGGACATTTCTCCAAATTAACTACCATTTCTATATGCAATACACCATTGTTTCATAAACATCATAAAATTGTTCTATGTGTTTTCATATTTGAACCCTGCAATTGCATGTCGTGTGACTTATTTTTTAGAATCTTGCATAATACAAGTGCAACGTATCTAGCAATAGTCCCAAATGTTTCAACATATTTCCCGATTTGAGTTATGTTTTATTCCCCAAGTTTCTAATTGTTCTCCCAGTTTCCAACAATCCCACATACTTATCAATGCATTTTTAATTTTCTATCATTATCACTTGTTGCTCACTTGAGTTTTATCTTGACTTCTATGGGCTTTCCCATTCAATTTCAGTGTCATCAAATACAATTCATTATAGAGCAGAACTTGAAATCAAGTGTTCCATATTCACCACATCAATCTTTTAAATATTTAGTCTATGTTATGTTCCAGGATATAATTGTTAAATATTTCGTATTTGTAGGTTTTCACATAGTGAAAAAATTCAAAGGAGATTTTATTGTTTTTTTGCACCCAATTCTTCTTATTATTTTATAAACCATATTAAGTTTTTCAAAAGTAATTAAATTTTTTCCTCAATTCTAGATGCCTAACTAACCTAATAATGGTGTTTTAAAAACATTTGTAATCATTTTTTTAATTGGTCAAAATGTTGATATGATCATTGCTTCTAAGCTCCTTTGTTTTTTTCATCTCCTTAACATTTTCATTTTATCCCACATACATAACACTCACTTATTTCATGCACTACATGTATTCCTATAATTGAAATAAAATGCAAAATTTGGGTTATCATTTTTGTCAATAATCTTAGAATGTGATGCCCATTTTCAGACCAATATCCTTGTATTTCATAAAACCAATGAATTGTCCACTAGTTGTTTTCTCCACCTATATTATATTCACTTGATAATGAACACATTACTATTTTTATTCAAAAACGCATTGTCGTTCAATGAACATTTTCATGACACAATAATTATCTACATGGGCATCAAAGCCTTGAAGTTTTTTGTTTACACAAAGTTGTTCACCCATATTTATTCCAAATTCTTCTCTTGTTAGGTTTTCCAGTTCTTTTAAATGATGTTGTGAAACTTTGTTTCAAATATATTAAGCCTAGTTGAGTGCCATTGGTGGGTTGTTCATTTCATTGGGACCCATTGTGGAGTTTGGTGTAGCCACTGATGTGGTGTCCTCCAAATCCATTGTTTCCTTCCAAATTCGTCATTATGTCTTTCGAGCATGGTGGGGAGCTCTCCTTTCCACCTTGCTTGTGGTAATACTATTAGCCAACACTAGTTGATCCATCTCTCTATTTTAAGCAAGTTTTGGAGTTTCATATGCATCATCTTCAACGTCAAAAGTGTTCTCTAGCCACTTTCATTACAAGATTGATTCAATTATTTTGTAATCAACCTGAAATTCAAGGAGGTAGTCACACTACTGATGAAACAATGTTCTATAATTTTGATTTGTTAAATGTGTTAGCCATGGATTCTTTTTAGGAGGTTGTCACAAGTTGTTTTGAAATTTCAGGAAAAACATTTTTATCACCATTTTGTATATCTTGTAATCTTACAAGTGGTTAGAAGATGCTTCGTACCCAACCATTGCTTGGAACTCTACATCTATAGTCTTGAGTTCTCTTATTTCTATAGATGGGTACAAGTCCAAGTTTCATGGTGTTTGGCAAGAATGTTTTAAATATGGATATTGTGACATGGTGCAAATGAACAATTCAACTTAGAATATGATTACTTTGATTGCTACCTAGATGTTCATTGAAAGAAATTAAACTCTATTCATTCAATCATACATAGTTATAAACATCTCCCAAAAAAGATAATTTTATAAGGTCATTATTTAATTTTTGCATTCAATGGCCTCTTGAAAGTTATTTAATTTCTATTGGATTGTTTGTACATGGGATTAAGGATTTTAGAATGTTTATAAATGGCAAAACAATTAGAAAATTTTTAAGAACCAAGAAATATGTTTCCAAATCCTATCATGAATTTTATGGGTAATCAAATAATTATGAGTGTTTTACAACCCCTTCAGTTTAATGTTGGTTAATGTCATTTTTGGTTGAGATTCTTATTTACATGCCATGTGTCCAATATATGGCCTCTAGCCAATAGGACTTTTATATTTCATTATATTCTTACTTCAACCCTCACATCAAGTTCCAAGTTTCACTTGATTTTAGGATGTCAAAAAGATCTTTAATTATGTAGTGAGAGCAATTAAACCATCTTGTGAACAATTTAAATAGGTAAGTATTTAAACTTGTGTGTAATTTAAAGCTTGGAACTACATATTATACATATTGGAGGCATTTAATTTGTTGCAATTTTGGCCCTAGGAATGCCATGTGGCATGGTTGATGACATGGCATAATGGTTCCAAATGGCAAAACAATTACATGTGTCTAAATAACCACAAATCATGTATTTCATTGTTTGTTTATGATAATCATTTATTGCTTTGATATGATATTTTCAGTGATTGTTTGTTTCAAGAATCACAACAAATTTGTTCAACAAACAACTTATGTTCAAGTTAAACCTTTTTTTTTTTCATAATTGAATATCTCCTTCTAAAAGCACGTACTATGAACAAATATTCATGTTAACACGTCTATTGAACCACAATTTAATGTAAAGAATGTGATTTTGGGTCCTCCTTCATTTGTCAACACATCGTTGTTTTCAATTATCATACATGTTTTAATGTTTTAATCCATTTAATTTCTATCATTCAAAAATTGTTTCTGTTTTGATGTGGTTCAATTATTGTTTTTGTCACACATTTCATGAGGTTCATCATGAAATGTCCTTCTAGGGGACAAGTTATATTTGAATCCTTTAAACCTTGTGGACTTGGATGCAATATCTTTAAAGTAAGGCATTCCACAAGCTTAAATTAACAAAAAATTCAAGACAATGGAGGTCATGGAGAAACACAAGATTCATCCCAAAGAGAAAGCTCTTATGAATATAGTTCTCTATATAATTATTTCAATGCCCATAATCCACTTCGCATTGAAGAACGATGTCATGATGCTTAAGATGGAACATGTGATGTGTTCTAAATTCCTACAACCTTCTCTTAAGGGAAACATTGGGTGGTTGGTTGTGACTGTTATCGCATTGTTGGCGATAGGTTGATTCATGATTCACAAAAAACCATCTTCATGCTAGGACACATCAAATTGGCTCATAGGTCAAATGACATTTCCAAGTTTCGTAGGTCAAATGACATTTACCTTATTGGCTTCTTTGCTTAGATGCAAATTTTTTCATGCTCCTCCTTTCTATGTCAGATATTATAATGGACGAATCTATTATGTTATGTTGTGCATAGACTCCAATCTATTTCATGAAAAATAGATTCATCTTGGGGTCCACAAACATCCTATTGGGGATGGAAAGTGTAAGTAGTCTATGGACAAAACTGAAGGTTGATCGCAAAGGAAGTGGATTGCATGTTTGATGTAAAAATATCAACAATTTCCTTAAGTGCTAACAAGACCTTCTTGGTTAGGCATTTGTTTGATGATTATAGCAATGGCATAGTGGAGGTTTTCAATGGTGAGTAGCTAAAACACATCAAGGACAAGTTCTATGAACTAAATTTTCCTAACATTTATAACCTTGTTGTTTCTTTCAAGCATTGTTTAAGGGGTGGTTATATTGGGTGTTTGCACACTACGATGACCTTATATGGATGTCATAATGATAGTTTGTCATGTATTCCTTAGATACAAAAAATAATAATAATAAAAAATTCATTGAAATAATAAAAAAGGACTCACTTATCTAAATCTATCGTAATCAACCTTCCAAAAATGAAACAAATCAAATCAAAATTATGGATAACTAATAAATAATGGACTTTTGAATTCTACCTAGACTTTTTGTCATACTTGCAAAACTCATGGATATGGATTTTTATCTTACTATGTGTTAGTGTTATGTGTTTGAAACTTTGGGATATTGGACTTTAAAAAGTCCATAACATAATAAATTAAAATCACATTCCATTCATTCAATGGATCTTTAGTTTCTTAAACATGGGCTTGGGCAAAGATTTTGTAAAATTATCAACGTGAAATGAAATTCCAATTTTTTGAAATCAATTTTGTCTCACAAGAAGTGAGATCTAACTCAATGTGCTTGGAATGCTCATGAAAATGAACCTTTTGAGTGAATTTTATGCAAGATTGATTATCACAATGAAGACATGTTGGACCATCTCGAGGAAAACTTAAGTCCTTAAGTATTTGCCACAACCATAAAGCTTCTTGGGCACAAGCGTTAGTAGTAATATATTTATATTTAGTAGAAGAGAGAGCCACAATAAGTTGTTTATGACTTTGCCATGAAATGACACCACCACCAATATGGAATACATAACTAAATTTAAACCATTGACCACCCAGTTTATATTTATTAGCTTTGAAGAAACAAAGGTTAAGATGAAATGGAGAATGTAGAATATTGAATGCCCATATGTTGTGTTGCTTGAAAATAACACAAAAGGCATTTTGCATTAGACCAATGCACTAAATTGATATTAGACATAAATTGAGTCAAATTACTAATTAGAAAAGCAATGTTAGGCTTAGTTGAGTAGTAAGACACATTAAACTACCAATGCCATTAACATAGAAAATTGAAACCAATATCACTTGTTCTTAGTGGGTTGTGGGCATCATATTTTTAGTATAATAAGTGCCTACTTGAAGAAAAATGGCAATGTAGGTTTACAAATTTCCATGTGGAACTTATGCAAAATATGATAAATATATTTCTCTTGAGAAAGAAAAAATATTTTGCTAGCTTGATCACATTTGATTTGAATACCCAAACAATATTTAATCTTGTCATTATCTATCATAGCAAATTCTTGTACCACTCTTTTAGTATGGTAAGTCATTTGAGACAATAGCAAGATCATCAACATATATCCTAATGCCAATAAGAAACATGTGAACACGTTTAACATAAATATTTGCGTTAGAGGAACATAAAATATATCCAATGTTCAAAAGATGACCATTGAAGTAAGCATACCACACATGAGGGGTTTATTTGAACCCATGAAATGACTTGAGCACGTGACATACTTTAAGTTCATCACATGGTGGGACATAACCTTCTAGTTGTTCAACTTTGGAAAAAAAAAGAAAGTTTCTTTATAATCAAAGTTGGGTTTTTGGATGAAACCATGTGCCATTAACTGAATCTTGTATTGGGCAAAAATGTCATCTCTTCATTTGTGATTTTCCAAGTACAATCAAAGCAAAATAAATGAATGTTTTTTTGGTATTCATCCATGGTGGGATGTTATGGTTAAAAATGCACACATGCCATAAATGAGTAATTTGTGTTTTGATTGGAAAAAGGATTCCTATTGTTTGCACCAAACCTTAACCTCAAATGACAAGGCTCATTTTGGAAATTAGGCCATTTTCCTTCTATTTTTTGCTAAGCTTCTGAATCACATGGAGCCTTCATCATCCCATTTGAATTATGGTTCTTTTATGCAAATCCATCCAAACAACTAAACTTGAAGTTTTAAAAAAATTCTTAATCCGTGGAACAAGTGGCAAGCGTTGTAAGATTTATAACTAAAATGCATATGCAAAAATTCAAAAAATTTGAGACTTTAGTCCTATGGTTTCGGAAACAAACAAATTGATGTGAAAACTTTGACCAATTTACATAAGTAGAAAAGATTCAAATTTTAAGGTTTTCAAAATAAAACTTCAAAATGAAAACGTGGAATTTATAATACCTACTATTTTGATTTTAGGGTTTGGAAAATAAAGTAGAAAAATGAAAATTTGAAATTTATTTAATATTTTTTGGGGAATAGAAAATCCAATAAGATTTTGTCAATATCTTGTTTCTCCACACATAGGGCAATTGTTTAATAACTCATACTTAAGTCACCATAAATAACATATTCATTCACACATGCATGAATCCATTGTGACTTTTGGCTAATTTCAAAGATGAATTTTGTTACTTTTGATGAAATTTGGGTAATAAGGTATTCGGGGGTAGTAAGTTATCTTTTAAAAGTCTGCAAAAAAATCAAATCTATGGTTCTCAAAACATGTTCATTGCATCAACATTTATAAGTTGATTTAACAAGGTTAGGGTTTAATTTATTTTTGTGGTAAAACATTCAAATTTCAAAATTTTCATCTTTTGAATTATTCAAGATTATTAAATCTAAGAACAACATGTCAAATTTTTTTCCTTGGAAAATCCAACTTCTTAAGTACTAAAGTGTACAAACATTTATTGAAATAGGACAATAAAACTAATATTGTTCCACCCATGGATCATTTTCAGGTTTAAAATAAAAAAATAGCTGATAATATGGCAATACCACTTCCTTCATAAAATCTTGTTGTAACAAGTTCATTTATTAGGGTCATGTTCAAGATTGTCATCACTAACATCTTTTGGTGATCTAAAGTTGCTATCATATAAATTCCCTATGCGTTCTTGCTCTTTTAGCCCTTCATTACCCACTTGCTCCTCTTGGGCATCTTTCTCAATCATAGGGATGTTAGTTAGTACATCATTGAAGTTGCTAAGTGAACTTACATAAATTTCTTGTGTATTTTTAATGCATTTGTAATTCCTTGTGATTACATCATGTCCAAAATTTGATTTTAAGACTTCCATGTACAAACTTGAAATGCATGTAATATCTACGTTTAATTAACCATTTCCATGGTGGAGTATTAATTGAATAAAACATATTTCAACAACCATCCTCCCATGCAACATCATGTGCACATCAATGTTTAAATGGGACGATGGTAGTTGATTTTTTTTTGTAGATGCAAACCTTTATACATGGCACAATAACATTGTTTTAATGATTTTCTTTGATTTTTTTATTAAAAAAAATTGGAAATAAATGAATATAATTTTAATTGCAAAAGAAAAAAATTTAGTCATAAGGGACACATGCGAATACAAACCTTGTAGTCACCTTGGACAAGTGGCCAAAAAAACCAATCGCAAAAAACTCCATGTGGCATGTACAGTCACAATGGTAGTTGCATATCACTTGCGATTACATATATAACTACATAAAATATTGGGCACACTATTATAAAAATGGGGTGCAATTCATTAGCTTAAATCACTATGGGATTTTAAAAGTGAAATAAGTTCATTGCATTTTATTGATTTCACCCTAATGAAAATTATTTCATTATAATATCATTATGTAAACATCATGTTTCATTACTAATTAACATGATTCACTATTATAATTTATTGTAATAAATAGATTTATTTCTATGTTTTAAATATATTTTATATATGCTATTTTATGATATATTTTATATTATTTTAAACTATTTTAATTATTCAAATAAGCTTAAACTATACGTTATTTTATTTCTAAATAAATATATGTTATTTCAAATTATACTTTAAGTTATTCAAGGTCATTCTACTTTATGTTATTATAAATTATTTTATCCTAAGTATAATAATTTAAAATACCTTACAATAATAACTACCAATAGTTTATGATACTATAATATCCAATAATAATTGATAATAGAATAATCATTAATAGTCATAATATAATATATAATAACCAATAATAATTTATAATATAATAACCATCAATGACCATTAATAAAATAATCACCAATAATCACCAATAGAACAACCATCAATAGGCACCAATAAAATAACCACCAATGGCTTACAATGAAATAATCACCAAAAGCCATTAATAGAATAACCACTAATATAATAACATTAATAACCACCAATATCCATCAATAGAATATTCACCAATAGTTAATAATATAATAGTCATTAATAACCACCAATATCCATCAATAGAATATTCACCAATAGTTAATAATATAATAGTCAT
>Ga0116227_10002459_pt1 | contig 42126 bp, 30 predicted proteins | sample S1TSphgellanicum_FD_89693 | JGI IMG/M metagenome (GOLD analysis project Ga0116227, IMG submission 89693) | Host-associated microbial communities from peat moss isolated from Minnesota, USA - S1T2_Fb - Sphagnum magellanicum MG | ecosystem: Host-associated > Plants > Peat moss > Unclassified... | reverse complement strand
CATGTGACAAGAACCTTGGAGAGTTCTTGATGTTGTGTTTTGTGTTGTGAGCATTATGTTGTAGTTTCCTTTCAATAAAGATTTATGTTTGCACTTGAGTAGATCTCCTATTTGTTAACAGTTTGCGTTGTTAAATTCCTGCCAACCAACGTAGTCAGGATCCTTAAACAAGTTTTAAAGTTCCCCTTTTTTTTCTCTTTCTTTCTTTCTTTCTTTCTTTCACGTGCAGAAACCCACCCTCCTCTAGCGGCTGTTAAGTAGAAACAAAAAAAAAAAAGTAAATTTAGGTGGCGACATTCAACATTGCAAAGCAACGTCGTTACCAGAACGCAAGCTTACAGCACTCCCGCGACGCGAGTTGTAGCGCTGCAACGTCACAAGTTGTAGCATCACAAATTGTAGCACTGTGGCGCTGCAACGTTGCAACGTCCCAACATTGTAACGTTACAGCCTCATAACGTCGCGAGTTGTTATGCAACAGTGCTGCAACGTTGTAACATCGCAACGCCACCGCTACATTGTTGCACGCTGCAACGTCGCAGCGCCATCGCTGCAGCGTTGCGAGCTGCAGTGCCGCAACACCATCGTTGCAACGTTGTGAGCGGCATCACCGCCATTGTAACAGTGGCGGCCGACCTTAGTTCATTGGATGTCCGTCGGATTTTCGTCCAGCATCCTACGCCCTACCGTCCTGTGTTTTGACATCTTAACGTCCTATGCCTTGCCATTCTACGTTTTGCCATCCTGTGTTATGTCATCCTATGTCCTACCATTTTAGCATCTTGCCTTTTCATCCGACATCTGTTGGACTTCCGTCCAACCTTCATTGGACTTTTGTTTGACCTCTATGTGACGTTTGCCTGTCATGGGTCATTCCCAATGACGCACTATATTCTTCAAACCGTACGTTGTGTTAGAATTTTGTAGCTAGTGATGTGTGTTATCACAAAATTTTGGGCATGGGATAACATCATGTCCTCGAATGATGAAAGCATTACCGCTTAGCCAAAGCCCAAGTATCAACTACGAAGTAACACACAATCCTTTGAGCCGATTTCTTTAAGCTCATGATCTTCACGACGGTACCATCAAGCATCTATAACACCACCGTCATCTAGTACAACTCCTACCAGGAATTTAGGTTCAGGTTACATTACATCAACGATACATCAAAGTCCATTTGGAGGGGTTAATTAGTGGGGTACACCTATTGTTGCATTTGCTTTCACACCATCATCGTATATTTTTCACTCCAAGCCGTAACCTTTACACCCATATACACCATGGAGGTCAACGGTTCCTTTGGGAGAATTAAGAAGTTCAATGGAAGGCCAGGTACCATTTCTTTGAGGGAGTTCAAGGCAACTTTCTCAATTGTGGTTTGTGAATTGGAACTCAAGTATGGTGCTTATTACACTGAGGCATTTGCAATCAAACAATTGGCCTGTTATGTGCACTATGAGGCATTGGATGTCTATGAGCAACATTATGTAAGGATTTTGGGCATCACCCAGATTCCCAATCCAACTTACGCCACAACCATCACCACTGCCTCTCAAGCTACATTGCAAGCTGCAATTGCACATCATGGGACTATGCTCAATAATCCAGACCTAGTACCTACCTCAATAAACCTTTCTCTTCAACAATTAATTGCTGTTACTGCAAACATTCTACCCACCACCGATGTGCTAGCTTTTGCTGATCCAGTGGGGGAATTCTTTTAAGTTCTTGAGCTGGAATTTCCAATCAAAAGTTTTGAAAAAATTCTATAGCTCGCCAACTTCTCTCGATAAAAGGATGAAACCCTGAAGATGCTCTACATGAAGCTTCTTAAACTCAAAGAGGATACCCAGAGCATCACAAACCTTGAAGTTGCCCACCGGTATTTTTGTTCATTGGAAGGTACTCCAACACTCCATGCGGAGGTTTTGCAATGGGATTTTGCAGAATTTGGAGATTCATACATTTTGTTGGATGTGTACAACATTTCCAAAAAGCTGGAACTGGCTCATGCACATTATGAGGCCAGTATTATGAGGCCTCCATCATGTTCAAGGCCTTAGCCTACACTAGTTCCGCCAACTAGATCATCACATTCTTCTTCAAGGGCAAAAGCGGTGGACTCGACTACACCCATCTTACCTTTTTGCAACTACTATGGAAATCCTACCCACAAAGCTAGTGAGTGCAACATTCCTTTCGAGGATATCTTTTGTGATTATTGTGGGAAAGAGGGACATCAGGAAAATATATGTTTTGTCGAGTTCCCGGAATGGAAGCAACTTCGATTACCACAACAAAATCTACCAACATCTTCCATTGTCCTTCAACCAAAAGCCAAGGCACCTCAACCTTCCACTCAGGCTTTGCCCACCAAGGGTAATTCCAATAAGAATGCTAAGAAGAAGGAGCACAATGCTGACAAGAGGGAGGTGCTTCAAGCCCATGCAATTCAAATTTAGACTCTACAAAATGAACTTGAAGGGCCCAACTTGTTAATCTAAAAGGTAAGTCCTCCCAACTAGCTAATCATGCCCAACCTGTACAAGGTTCAGGATCACAAGAGGGACCTCCTAGGTCGTTCTCTCACATGATGCCATGGTTAAGGAGTATGTTCTTTCCACTGCACACAATTCTAGTTTCACACCAGAATTTGCTACTTTTTTTTGCCCTTCCTAGGTCGCGACACAAAAGGCTAGTGTGGCACCCAAAGTTTTTGCCACTAGGCAGGTAATTTAGACTGATGGACTCACATTTGGTTCAAGTCCTATTATTAAGGCTAGAGGAGCTTGAGCAATCATGCCACAATCTTTTTGTCCTTTTAACAAAGAAGAAGAACGGACCTTGTTGGCGAGGGGGGAGGAGACTACTACACCACAAGCTGTTAGGGCATCAAATTCCCGTGTCCTAAGAATACATGTACATAAAAAAAACACACAATTTTCCACTGATCAACTTATGGAATGCCAATTTCAAATGCATGAAGTGGCACAAAAGCTTGTGAGTACACCATTGTTTAGTTTTCAAGATTTGAAGCTAAGCACCAAGGACATAATTGCAATACTAGAGTATACCCTGAACACTACATCAGGTCCTCTACCAATCCCTGATCCACATGCTATAGAGGTCCCATCTAACACCTTGGAAAGACATTCAATTAGTTCACATGTTACAAATTGCGTTCGTAATCTGGTCATTAGTTTTAGCATGGCTAAACTAGTGGGCTTTCCTACCTCTAATTCTATATTCACATATCAGAAGGGAGTTAAGAACACCTCATTTGTGGATTTGTTATTCAGCAAAAGTGTTGTGGATAACCATTTTCTCCACAAAGTCTCATTCATTTTCGAAGGTGGTGCCTAGTGAGAGAACTTCCATCGCCATCAAAGTTGCCATTGTTAACAATGCTGGGTCAGCAATCAAAGTGGGAGGACATACACCCAGAGTGGTACTTCTTGATACAGGTGCCTAACTAGTGATTCTTGGAGTTCAATTCGCCAAAAAGATGGGCATGCTTGACTCTAAACTACGGAAATATGTGGCAGATTTACACTACTAGTGGGAGTGTAGAGGAGGTACTTGGGGAAAGCTCGGGTTTGATTGCACTTAACTTCGATGAAGGTATAGATCAGGAGCTTTGCTTATAGGTCAAATGTTTAGTCACTAATGCCACTAATTATGATGTGCTCATTGGGCAAGAGGCCCTTTTTCCACCGAGTTTCACAATTGACAACTAGTTCGAACATGCGTACTACCGAGTGGATTGGGAGACTGATGGCCACCACCTCGAATACATACCCCTTGATTTACATGGGAACCATAGTCTTATGGCTCATCATTGTATGCTCAAGGAAGCACACACCATTTCCTACATCCAACAAGCTAGCCACGAATGGATAGAGGGAGATGAGGAAGAGATAGCTTATGCTCAAGCTACTGAAAGCTTGAGGGTGGTTCCTACTGACATTCAACATGGACCAAAGGTTTTACAAAGGTTCAAAGTAGCCCACAAGCCCTTGGTCAAAGTTTTGTCTAGTTTTAAGAGCATGGAGAGCCATGGCAAACTAATTAAGCCATTACTTTGTTAACTAATCACCTGGACACCACCTAGGGAAGGGATTACATTATTAGAGCTCTTTGGTGGTATTGGTATAGGTCTCGAAACCCTACTACAATTAGGAATGGTGGTTCAGAGGTATTTCTATGTAGATAGTGATCCTATTGCAAGGCAAGTGGCGGCATTAAGAATGAGGGAGTTCACAACAAGATTTCCTTAACAGTTTGCAACCACCGCATGGAAGGCTAGTTTTACATTTTTGCCTTCTGACATACAACTAATTCAGAAGAAGCATATGGAATTACTTGGCCGCATCGACCTCATCATTTCAGGTTGAGAGTGTCAAGGATTTTCAACGCTTGGATTTGGAAAAGGCTTGAGTGACACAAGATCTAGTCTTTTCACGGACATCATACGATTGATCCACTAGGCTCAATCCATTTCTCCTACACTTGGTTATGTAATTGAGAACACCCCTTTTTAGCTTGATTAGAGGGAGAAAGTCTAGGAACACTACACATTGGTCAAACATTACCTTGGAGAACCGCTCCTACTTAATGCGGCATAATGCGGTTCCTATGCGCACCGATTATGCAACTAGTGGACCAACTTGGCACCACTCTTAGTTCTGCAGCTAGTTTTGAAATACACTATCAGAGACCCCAACTTGCAGGTTTTTCACATATTGGATGATCAAAATTCTTGCCACCCAGTTACAAGGCAAGAGAAACCTTTTTGGTTTCCTACGAACATAATAGGAAAACCAAAAGGTGCTTGGCCCACCTTTGTCTCCTTCCCAAGAGCACACGCCTTTTAAGGAGATGGACCAGGCCCGGTGTATTGTCATGCTTCAACCACTTGGGATGAACCAAGCCCAAAAGAAAGAGAAAGGGCTATGGGGTTCCAAACTGGCATTACTAGTCACACTAAGGTGATTAGATTGGAGCGTAATGCTCTACTGGGGAGAGGCATGGACTTGAACTCCCTTACATGGTTGTTGGTAACTTGTGTACTCTTTCAAATGTACACAACACCAACACTGATTCAATTAGCTTGTAGTTCTGGCGATGCAACCACATGGCACCTCGACCAAGTACACTTGCCTATCTTCAACACTCTACATTTCATTCTTAGTGTTGGGGGGGAGGAGGTACCATGTAATTTGACTCAAGTTGTGTCTAATACACCTAGAGGTACATAGCTTCTGGAGAAACAATTACAACCTTCTACGAATCTGCGTAGTTGGATAGTGGAAAACCCAACACACCAGGTTTTTCAAACACACTTTCTAACTCCATTCCATGTGTTTCCAACTACCCTTTCATTATGGGGAACCAACTCACCAAGAAGGGGAAAAACCATGTCACAGACTTGCTAATTAAGTATGAGAATGTGTTCGCATTCTCAATGAAAGACTTAGGTAGGTGTAAGACCATGCAGTTCTCTATAGACCTTACAGATGAGACACCCATCTATCGGAGGAGGCATAGGTTGAGTAAGCATGAGTGGGAATTAGTAGATGAAAGATGTAAAGAGCTCCATGAGGCTGGTCTCATTCAGCCATCAAGTTATGATTTCACAACTACTATAGTAATGCCAGCAAAGAAATATTTAGCTGGATTATGGACTGAGAAAAGGATGTGCAGGCATTGTAGGCCTTTGAACCTAGTTACACTTCAGGACAAGTACCCTATGCCCATCCTTGAAGAATTATTTGATAGCATTGGAGACTCAAACACCTTCACAATTGTGGATTTGAGGCAAGGTTTCAACCAAATTGTGCTTACTGCGAAGGATCGTAAGAAAACAACATTCCATGGAAGCAACAAGTTGTGGGAATGCCTTGTGATGCCTTTTGGATTGAAGAATGCACCTGTCTTCTTTCCGCGAGTCATGGACCAAGTTCTCAAAGGGGCAGATTTCTTGAAGTGCTACATAGATGACATCCTAGTGCATAGCAAGGGACTCCTATAGCACTTTGTTCATCTTGAGGAGTTATTCAAGAGGCTCCACAAAGTCAATATGAAGATCCATCTTAAAAAATGTGAGTTTGTTGTCATGTCAGTAGTCTACCTTAGACACAAAATTTTGCCAAATGGTATTATGGTTCATTGCACCAAAGTAGTAGCCATTTTGGAGATGCCCAATCCTATTGAGGTTCACACATTGAGGAGCTTCATCGGACTATGTAATTACCACAGAATTTATGTCCAAGACTTCAGTACTATTGCTCATCCTCTCTATGCATTGTTAAAAAAGGATGTTGCTTGGACATGGAGTGATGAGGCTCAGGAAGCTTTCAACACACTCAAGGAAAAGCTTTCAAAGTTCCCCATTCTGAGAAGACTTGATTTCAACGAGGTCTTCATTCTACACACTGACTGGAGTGCTCTTGGTATTGGAGCTATTCTTGGCCAACTTGATGAGGAAGGTAAGGAATATGTTATCGCTTATGCATCCCGAAGTAACAACAAGGCTGAGAGTAACTACTCTTCATTTGAGGGGGAATGCCTTGCTGTTATATGGGTTGTCATACATTTTAGGCCCTATCTTTATGGCACCAATTTCATTTTGTATACCGACCACTAGCCTATCAAATGGTTGATGACCAACGATAAGTTTACTAGTAAGTTAGCTTGTTGGGTGCTTATACTTCAAAAATATGAGTTCAAGGTTATTCACCGACCTGGTATTACACATCAAAATGCAGATACCATGTCACAGAGACCCCTCACTACCTCTGAAGATTTTTCAAAAGCCAGGCAAGATTTTGACCAAATTCCAGTAGTACATGTATTTGATGCATCTAGTTATCTTGCATTACTACAATGTAACTTGGTTGAGCATCCCATTATGGATATATGGGAGGACTTGGACACTCTGAGGTTTTTTTAACATGGGGAATACCTTCCCCAAGTTACATCAAGTCAGCAGGATCGCATGTAATAGCGGTCCAAACATTACTCATGGAGGGACATCACTTCGTCCGATGCTTACCACAAGGTGATAGAGTGGTTCCACCACCACATGAACAGCCTGGTCTTATTCAAAAGGTACACTTGGAGCTTGGACACTTTGGAATTAAGCGTACTTATAGCCTTTTCGCTCCTCATTAGCATTGGAAAGGTATGTATGCTTAAGTCCAAGACATCATTGCTAGGTGTGAACAATGTGATAGAATGAAAATTTCTTTTTCCTCTCAACAGCTCACGCTTTCTCCACTCCTTATTCAGGGCATGTTCTATCGTTGGTCATGTGATTTAGCTAGAGAGTTACCACAAACCTCTAAGGGTAATGTTTACATCATGATTATGATTAACATTTTTCAAAGTGGGTTGAACTTGTTGCACTATTGGACAAGTCATCACACAACACCAGCCAGGCTTTCTTACAACACGTTCTAAATAGGTTTGGGGTTTGTGCTGAGTGCCTTACTGATGAAGGATCAAAATTCAAGGGAGAATTCCAAGACCTACTTGACCATGCTCTCATTGACCATTGTCGGACTTCAAGAGATCATCCCCAAGCTGATGGCCTTGTAGAAAGGATGGTTCAAATGTGCAAGAAGGGACTTTAGAAGATTTGCCTCACTAAAAACAAAGAGGATTGGGACTTGGCCCTCCCTTACATTGCCATCGGTTACATGATGTCCAAACACGCCTCTTTATCTCATTTCTCTCCTTACTTTTTACTTTTTAGGAGACATCCCATTCCACCTTCTTCCATTTTTCCTCAAATGGACCAGGTTCTAGACTTGGACTCCCCAACCACTTGGGCTAGGGTCATTGCAGAAAAGGCTGCTCTATTCATGAAGGTTATGCCCATGGCCATAGAGAACATGTCCATTGCACAACATCGAGACACCTTACGGTATGCACACACACGAGGTGGCAGTTACAAACCTAAGGTGAGACAATTTGATGTTGGTGATTTTGTGTATTTCCAGCAGCAACCCAATGATACTCTAAACACTTCTTCTGGTCGCATTATCTTGAAGATTAAGGTGATTAGGCCTTCAGATGTGTTGGAGTTGCAAGGAGTTGACGGACACACAATTCGAGATCATTCCAAAAATTATGCGCCCTACCACTTGCCGAACTTGGATCCTACCATCATCACATCGACTTGGATTCCTCCACTTGATTATCCATGTCAGGTATGTCAGAGGACAAACGATGCTGCTTAAATGTTGCTTTGCGATAATTGTAATGGTGGATACTATCTTTTCTACCTCAAGCCAAAGCTCACTCAAGTTCCCGCCAACAATTGGTATTGTTCATCATGTTTTCCTACAACACCTTGATTCCTATTCAGACCATGCCACGCTTTTCCCGACTTAGGTCTGGGGGGGGATACATGAAAATTTCATTTCAGCCTCCTCTTGTGCATTGTATATATATATGTGCGTGTATATCTTTTTGGTTGATTAGTTTATACCTTTAACTGGCTTTAGTATTTTTGTTTAGTAGAGTTTATTACGGATTTACACCCTTACGACACCGTACGTCATGACACTACACGTCACTATAGCTGTCATGCCCATACATGGCTTCATACATGATGGCCAATTACAAGCATACCCATGTGCGCTTTTAGAGTTAATGTACGGTTTTAGGTGATTGTACGTTATTAGGTATTTAGGGTTTTAGTTTGTTGGTAGCTGTATAAAAGGCCAAGCCCTTCCTTTCTCTTTTTAGTTTTTTTAGAATTACTTTGTCATGAGAGTTTCCTCTATAATCATATAGGATTTCTAGATGCTCACGGCGGCCATTGCATGGTCACCGTCTACATACATTACATGTTCTTCTTTCTTTGCAATTTAATTCTTTCATTCATTCAATAATACATGAGAATTTCGTCTCAGCCTCGTCTTATGCATTGTATATATATGTGTGTGTGCATATCTTTTTGGTTGATTAGTTTATACCTTTGACTGGCTTTAGTCTTTTTGTTTAGTATAGTTTACTACGAATTTACACCCTTACAACACCGTACGTCACGACATTACATGTTACGACAACAATGATAACTTGCACAACAACAATAGATGAAGATTTGATATACGAAAACTTTGTAGACTTCTTAAAATTGATATACAATTGTTAGCAAACATAACAATATGCATTTGAAACATATCTTGGTCTAATTGGATTTTTGTGATCATGGTTTAGTTTCTAAAACTTGATGAAATAATATTATTGGCAAGGCATTAGTGCAATCGCTTTGTCTTTTGGAGTTTAGGGTTAGGAGGATCAAAGAAGGATGGTTTTCAATTTGCTTCACAATAAAAGCAACAACTTGTTGGATTAGCCAACACAAGTCATGGAAAGTAAAATCCTAGTTAATCCAATTGAAGATAAAGAAAACATCTGACCTAATCAAGCCAAAAGATCACGGCAAAAAAAGGTTGCAATGAATCTTGGTTTTCTAAGGAGAGGCAAATGGATAATTAAATAAGAAAAAAGATTTCACAAACGTAATAAAAAAAGGCATAACATTGATAGTTAATTGGAGTTAGCAAAATTTTCAACATTCTTTTGACCTCATCATTTGGCCATTTGAATGGAAAAATTAGGTCCATAAAAGATGGTTTGTATTGGTGTGTTAATAAAGGAAAAATAAATTATTGTTGATTGGATTCTTGGAATGCAAGCTTGTGGGCTTTTATTCACATTTCAACAACTTAAGCTCTAGGTGGTGAAATTTACCCAAATTCAACCTACCCCATTTCAGGGTGGGTTACTTGGATATTCTTGATGGTTTCGGTTTAAATGTAAATATCTGGAATTGTCAATTAGATTTGCAAAAGGGCTAAAGGTCTATAGAGCATAAGGTTTGCACTGCATGTACATCACTTTATTTAACAATCTTGCAACATTGTACATTCAACACAACTATCCCACAAATCACATACGAAATTATGATGAAAAAAGGATTCAAGCAAGGTGATAATCAGGGGTGAAAGTTCTAGCAAAAAGAAGTTCACAACAAGTGTATAACACCATTCCCAAGTCTAAAGAATGGATGATTGTAAACTATGTTATAAATGCAATTGGGGGATTTTGTTAGGATTCTTCATATTTCAAGCTAAAAGGATTAGAAATGATTACATTAAAAATTGCAAGCTAGGGACATGCATGCCAATGCAAAAATACATGGATGACATCTTTCCTTTTCAAGGAATGTTTGTCATTTTTCACAAGGTTAATTCCTTGAGGCATTTTTCAATCTAACATGCATATATTGATCCTAGATGGGGATGGGTCACATGTAATCCTAGAGGCAATAAAAAAACACAAAAACTTGGTTAAACATGGTGATTTTATTATCATACACATCTTAGGCATTGCATCCCTTCAATGTGAGTTGTTTCAAGCCTTTCAAGATTGGATTTAGAAAGGAAAAGACAAAAACATGGTCAGTAGGTCCAATTATTAGGAACCAAACAAAAGGACTCTTATTGGTTGGGTTGATAAAACATTGGAAATTTCATTTTTTCAATAAATCATTTTTAACAAATTGATATGTTCAAAGGCTTGTTAATAGTAATATGTTAAGGTTTATATATTAGATATTTACCAAAACTATGCCATTTAAAAAGAATTCAAATTGTGTGTTTTTCTTATTGCATAATTACCATTTGAAAACATTGGTTACATAGCATAAAAAATTGTTTAAATTATGTATTTCTTATTCATTAAATTGATTCTAAATTATTTGGATATGTATACCAATATTTTGAAAATAACATTGTACTATAAAAAAGTCCATTGTAGTTTTTTTATGTTTTTAAGTTTGAAATTCACAAAATTAAGTAGTGGTTACTATTGCTAATGGTATGTTTTAGTGTGATTGCACCATACCCAATATATCAAGTATAGAGATTGTTAAAACAAGAAACAATGTTGAAAACATGGAGCTTAATGATTTAAATTACTACATGTGGAGTGCAACCTAAATGTTATATTCTTGTAAAGGAAATAAGGCTAGTAAACTAGGTCATTGAACTAACAAAAAAATTAAAAGGACCTACACATGAGCCTTAACTTGAAGAGCTTAATTCTATAAGTCAAATTTTTAAAACAATTCATTTTGTAAATTTGTTGTTGTTGTCCCATCTACTCATAAGGAGGGCATGAGGGATATAAGGTCCATTAGTTGTTTACAACAAATCACATGTTGTCACATCTAATGAAGATTTTTTGGATTATGTAACAAAAAAATTTCGAAAAAAATAATTGAACAAATCAGAAAGCAAAAAGGGAAGGAAATGGAGGAAATGAAAGCAAGGAGGGTAGTTGAATCCTTTAGTTTAGTTGAATGAACAATTCAATGTATGGTTAAATGCAATCAAGAGTTGCCTTCAACAAGGTTTGGTCTATTGTAACCATTAGAGGTGCAAGGGATAAATTCCACAACTCTTAAATTAGTTACAAAGTTCATCTTATTGAATACAAAGGTGTCAATTTAGGCTTTAAAACACCACAATAGATAAAGGCCAAGGCTAGGGTTAGGCCTAGAATGCATGTGAAGGGACATGTTCTATAACAAGGTTAGAACATGTAAGTAATGAATACATTTCCAACAACAAGAGGAAAGCAAGATCCAAGTTTAGGGTTTAAAGCTTGGGGGTTCAGATAAGAAAAGGTCAACTAGTAAAAGCTTGAGAGACGATGTAGTTTAAAATGAACAAAATTTAAAGAGAGGCTGAAGCTTACTAGAAAGAGGTTGAAGTTTAAAAAGAAGTTATAGCTTAGAGAGAGGTGTAAGTTTAAAAAAAAGCTATAGCTTAAAGAGAGGTGGAAGTTTAAAAAGGCACGAACTTAGAGAAATGTAGAAGCTTTAAAAAAAAGGCTACAACTTAAAAAGTAATGGGAAGTTTAAAGAGAGGTTGTTATAGTTTAGAGAGAGGCAATGATTGGAGTATATTTGTGGAAACAAATGTAATGTACCTATGTAATAAAAAAAACACAAATATACTCCAAAAAAAATTTAAATGATTTTTAGTCCTTATGAAAGTTGAAGGTATATTGAACCATGCCATTTCACATGATGTGAATTGTGTTTGGATACCATGTGACTAATTTGTGAATTTTTATTTCAAAAAATGAGTTTTTTCAGCAAAGATGCGATAAATGTGTGGTAAATAAAAAATTTGATAAGAAATTACATCCAAATAAAAAATGACAAGCATAACTAGATGGGTCAATTTTTGATTTCATTAAAATTGATTATTTTAATGATTAATGAAGCTTTAAAGTTGGTGTAGTAAAAACAAGATTGTGGCCCTATTATATTAATGTATATTATAAATATACTAATGGATTTTTCAATATAGGTAATGAAATTTATTGTTATTTAAAAAAAATACTACATAACATTAGTTTTGTAAAAATAATTGTTATAGAGCCCAAAAACCAAAATTGATATTCAAAATTAAATGTACTATGCTTTTGAAACAATTATATTGTATATACTATAATACTAGACCCAAAAATGCCCCAAAGGGGGTCACCATAATGTGCTTTCACCCTTGCATATTTACAAAATCCAAAATATCCAAAAAATTCCGCATCCCTTTGCACACCTAGGGCCATTTGAATTGTTCAATTTGGTCAAGAATTAAAAGCATATGTACAAAGGTTAGGGATAGAATTTGGATGTTTGGAATTAATTTTTGCAATCACATAGTTGCCTTACAAAGCATAATTTTTTTGCAAAACTAGTAATTTGAGGGGGAATTGAACTTGGTTCTTTAAATAACTCTACCCAACTACATCACAAGTTTTTTGCCTGAATCACACCCCACATACACCTCACCTAAAACATTAAGACATCCAACCCCACACAATAAAATTAAAAGCCATATTGTTGATGAGTTCCACAAGTAAAATCTACATGCACACAAAAACTGAGTTTTTTCAAATGCAAATTGTAGTTCATATTTGAAATTCCAACAATCTTTAAAAAATACAAAAGAAACAACAAAAAAGCCCCAAAACAACAAAGAAGAAAAGGATGACATAACAAAAAATTGGCAACAAATTAAAAGGAGAAGATTGAAGTCTCACCTTGCAAGGTCAATTTGTTGAAAGTTGTAGTTGAGAGACCAAGAAATTAAAAGCTATTGTAAAAACACTTGAAAAGATGAGTGCGCATAAACATGATGTGAAAAACAAAGACAAAAACTCAAAAACCAAAAACCACAATGCATATACGAAACATAACATACCTTAAGTTAACGACACTCAAGACTTGAGATTGTTGCAAACATTGCAAAAAATTACAAAGGTGTCAACATTTTGTCTATGAGAAAGTTTGTGACAAGGACAAAAACACAGTAAAACTTTGACGTTGCCTAAAAAGAAACACACAAAAAAAATAAAATACCCCCTAAATCGTAATCCAAGCTCCATATTTGAGATTTAAGTCTTAAGCACCATATAGGCAGGCATATGCATATGTATAACCCTACTATCCATTTCTAGGCCCCTAATAACATTAGCATGTGGATAGCCAGCATGGGAATATATGTAGTTAAAAATTGTTGCTTGAATGCCTTATGCCAAACATGTATAATCCTGGATTATTAAAAAAAGAAGATTCTGGATATGACTACATGTATATCGGGCTACTAATGGGATTCATATCCAGATTTTCCCAGATGGATGGCCAACACTGGTTTGAACTTTGAACTTACCATAAGGGGCAGAGTGATTACTAGATGAACTGCTTGATCCTCTCTAGTGGTTAGCAACAATATCCATATTTTTCATATAAAAAAAAGTCAAAGGGCCCCCAAGTCTCTACAATTAGAAAAAAAAGGTTTTGGGATTAGGGAAATTTGAAAAGAAGTTTAGGGTTTAAATTCTTTTTGAAAAGTGTTTTAGGGTTCATGAATAATTCAAAAGGATAAGTAGGGAAAATTCCAGAAATGGATATTTTTGGACTCTAGATATACAATGAAATATTTTTAAGAACAATAAATATCAAATGAAACATGACATATCCAATTGCTAAAAATTGGGGGTCCTGAAAAACTGCTTGTGAGCATGATCATTGAAGGGAAGCATTGGAAACAGTAGATATTTTTTTCCTTGCCGAAATTTTGAATGGTTTTTCTCGAAAACGAAGCCTAAAGATCAGTGTTTGTTGAGGCGTGTGATTGCCAAATGTTCTATTCTGAACCAAATTTTGCTGAAAATTTGTCTTACAAAATGATTGCACTAGGTCCCACAGCATTGCAAAATTGGAAAAGAAAAACAATCGCAAAGAAACGTACCAAGTAGAGTGCACTCAGAAGTTAATGCTAACCCCTAGAAATGCACCTCAACCTGTTGCAGGATTTATTTTATATAGCCAGTTGACAATTCTTTTTCAAAATGGCTAAACAATATGTGTGTTTTTATTTTGTTTTTGGGTTGCCAAATTTCTGATTTTTTAATTTTAATTTTTTGAAAATAGCCAGTCTATTTCTCTACAGGGTTCTAGCAATGTAGTCAAAATATGTGAAGGATACTTAGGCCGACTTTAGACAAGGGTCCCAGGTCCAGGGACCAATGAATTCAAGCAATCTATTGGTTGAAAGCTTTAAAATTGGTCCCAAGGCCTTTAGACGAGGGTTCAAGACCAAAAAGTGGCAAATTGAGGCTAAACCTACATGGCACCTGTTTTGAAGGGAACATCAATTGGTTCAGACCAAAAAACAGTGCTAAAAGGAGAGCTCCTGATTTGGAGAACCAAGAATCAGGCTTGGGACCAAGGTGCAGTCCAACTCAACGATTCAATTTGCTTCAAATCAGTCCAGTTCAAATTGGTTCCTAGGAAATTGGACTCTGGACCCTCGTCTAAAGTGGGCCTTAAGCATTTTTACTTTCATATCCCTTTCATACCCAAATTTGGCTAAACTGCCTTTTGGATGATTACCACTTCAACCACCTACTCACAAAAGAGAAAAAAAGAAAGAAAAAAGACAAAAACAAGCAATGATTTGATGTCAACTTGAAGTCATTCCATGTACAAAATGTTGACGAGTACAAATTCTACTACTTCCTCACTTTGATTCAATATCAAAGTCAACTGGAATTCATTCGATGTCTCGGAAAATGTCGACTAGAGAATTTACTACTTTCGCTGAATTCGGAATGCAACTGGAATCCATTCCATGTCAAAAATGTTGGGTAGTAATATTTACTACTACTTTTGCTCAATTCGAAGTCAACTCGAATGCTTCATTTCCAACGTCTAGAACTGAATTCGACTTGCAGAAATTTAGCAATGATTTGGTTGAATCACTTTTGCTGTAAAGGTCAAAATTGTGTGCCCGCCTAAAAATGAGTACGCGGAGCCTGGCTGGAGAAAGATTTTGAGCTTGAATTTTGGGCAGTGATCGCTAGATGCAGAGCTCATGTTTATCCTCTATAGTTCCACAAGGAAATTGGCTCCACAAATGAGTCGTCTTCGTCATCAGAATCGTCCTGTCTCGGAGACGGGAAAATGACGCTGTTCACCCATTCACGCTCGTATGGATCGTCGAAAATTTGCTGCCCGGCCGCCGCACTGCTACTCCAGACGCTGTAACTGCTGTTGTTGGAGTAGTTTCCATACGAAGGAATTGTGGCTGGCGATACTGTGTGGTATTGTTGCTGCACGGATTCCGCGGCTTGATGTGACCACGACGGTCCCGTGTATGTGATGTCTTCCAGCTCTTCTTCTGCTTCCTCTTCTTCTTCTTCTTCATCGCCGCTGTCGGACGTGGTGGATGTCGGGGAAAGGAACTCGCTGTAACTGAAGGGACGTCCCACGCAAGCAGCAGCTGACGCGACAGCGGCTGCCTGGATTTCGTGCCTGGAGTAGCGACCGGGCGTTCCGCTAGGGATAGTAGGGTTATGGTGGGGGAAATTGGGCTGCGAATTGGGACCTCTAATGCACACCACGGCTGCGTCGTAAGCGTGCGCCGCTTCTTCAGCCGATCGGAATGAGCCCAACCAAATACGAGATCGCGTGATTGGGTCTCTGATCTCCGACACCCATTTTCCCCATCGCCGCATGCGTACGCCTCGGTACTGGCGCGCCGGCTGCGAGCGAGCCCCATTTCTCTGGTACGACTGCCTCCCGGACATCATGTCGATCAATTCTGGAGTACAATCAAATACTAGGTTTTTGCGGACTGATCTGAGCTTGCTGATGAACTTTCAGATCGTGAGTTATGAAGTTATCTAAAGTGCGGATTGAGCACTGAGAGATCACGACTCATCCACTCACAAACAGAAGTGTCTATGCAAATCCTCAGTGAGAAAAGCGAGGGCGATGGCGTTGTTATAGCCGACGACTAGCTCTTTGCGCGCACACACAAATCGGCATACCGAACTTCGCGACAAGTGCCTCTTCCGCGAACACGCAAATCCAGACTCCGAACTTCGCGAGTCTGCAGCAGCAGGGAGAGAGGAGAAAGAGCGAGCAGCGCGGTTCCCGGAGCCATAAGACTGGTTGCCACGTGTCATACCACGTGCGTATTTTTTCTGTCACGCTGCAACTGCGGGGCCCAGTTGCCTTCATTATTTTGCTCACGTTTTTATTTCGCGTGAAGGGTCCAGATGTGGTGTGACGAGTCCCAGTAGGAACGGTTGATGCTTTTCAGGGACAATAATGTGGGTCTTCACCCCCTCCCACTCCCCTTCAATGAAGGCCCCTTCCCTTCCTTCCTTTTTTGGAAATGATAATTTGGGGGCAGAGGGTAGACCATAGGATTTAGGGGTTTAGAACGTTTTTGTTTTCTGGGACATGAGAAGGGTTTTGCCATACTAAGGGCAACTTAAGACGAGGGTCCAAGGTCCAGGGACCAATGAATTCGAGCAATCTTATTGGTCGACAGCTTTAAATTGGTCCCAAGGCCTTTAGACGAGGGTCCAAGACCAAAAAGTGGCAAATTGAGGCTAAACTTATATGGCACCTGTTTTGGAGGGAAAATCAATTGGTTCCGACCAAAAAACAGTGCTAAAAGGAGAGCTCCAGGTTTGGAGAACCAAGAATCAGGCTAGGGACCAAGGTACAGTCCAACTCAAGGATTCAATTTGCTTCAAATGAGTCCAAATTGATTCCTAGGAAATTGGACCCTGGACCCTCATCTAAAGTAGGCCTAACAATAATTACACATGATTTTTGTGTGTGATCACTACAAGAACCAGGGATAATTAACTCAGGGCAACAGGGCAATTTTTTTAAAAAATAAAACATTTCAACCCTGGGAAGAGATCTAACTCTTCCCAGGGTTGAAATGTTTTATTTAAAAAAAAATGCCCATGCTCTAAGGGCTAAGCCCAGGCCCAAAATGATGACAAAAAGTTCTAGGAATCGAAATTTCAGGGAGCAGATAAAAGGGCTCAACATGTACTACTCTCTAGAGGGTTCTTTTGGGAGCAAGGGGGCTGTTGAGATGTTTCGAGGTTTTGTGTTCTCACCATGTTCCCAATGTGTTCCCACAAGGTCTCCAATGTTTCCCAATGGTGTTCTTAATTAATATGTTCTCAAACTTCTCATGTGTGTTCCTTAATCTGTTCCCAATAGTACCGTACTTTATCCCATATCTTTTGTCTAAGAGTGTACCCTTGTGTCTCTTGCTTTTACTTTGCTTAGGACCCTTTGTTTCGTCAACTTTTGACCTTTTTGACTCTCTTTGGTTTCATTTGATTGGGTTTGGTCATCTGGTGTGGTGGCTTGTTGTTGGGCTGTTGTCTTGTGATGATGTGGTTGTTCTTGACTCTCTGAATTTAAGTTGATAAGGCTGTTTTCGTCTCCTCCCCTTTGGGGTTTCCTTCAAGAGTGTACCTTTGTACCCTATATTGCTAGATGGAAGCAAGGGTTTAGAGAAATACTCACACTATTAATCTGGATGTTCATAGCCAGAGTATTATTTGGTTTTAGGGCAAATAAAAGAGGCCAGCCCATCACCCAAAAGAACTTTGAAGGACCTCACAACTAATTAATACAACTAACAATAGGTATTCATGGAATGACAAACAATAACAAGGGGCATGTCACACTGTGGCCTTGCCATTTACATTAAAAAGTATCTTAAAGCAAAAGAAGAATAATGGAAACTCAAATATTTCAGCATGCAAAAATATAATCTTCAAAAAATCCTCTAAAAGAAACCCAAACCCTTCAAAATATTATAACCCTATAATTAAACTGAAGTTTCAACACAAGCAAAAATATCATCTTTCAAAAACCCTCATATAAAAATAGATCTATTGCCTAGGGGCCAAAATCCCTTAAGCTACTATACTCTTTGATGAATTTAAATACAATAATATCCTTGCCTTGGTAGGCAAGGCCGACAAAGCAATTTGTCAAGGTTTACTTGGGTGACTGATTTGGATTCAGTTGGGTGTACCATGCCTATGGCGGTTACATTCAAATGAGGCAGAGCCAATCAGTAGCACTTACTTCTGCCATTGTTTTGGGTCATGTGTTGTCACCATAACATACTTTAGAAACATTGCACCTTATGGGAACTACCCAGCCGATTGAATCCCTTCATTGAATCATGAGTGCCCAACCACACAGAGAAAGAAAAGACAAATCCTTTAGTTCAATTAGACATGTATAATACCGTAGTACCTTGGCCATTTCAACACATGTCCATTGAATAATTAATTATTTTTTGAAAATTCATCTTAACAAATGGAATATTCTTAAATATTCGAAATTATCGGTCACAATATTTTTGTATTTGGAAGAAATAATTTTTGAGAATTTCAACATTTCTGAGATTAATATAATTAGTGTTGAATTGGCCAAGGTACTAGGGTAATGTCAGAAACACATGGGATTTGAGATCCCTCTGGCCCCCCATGTAGTCCCTTTGTGGGCTTACATGCCTTCAGGTGAACATATGCAGGGAAAAAAAACCATGGAGATTTTGGAGTTTTAGAAGGATTTTGAACAAGGGCTGGTGTGCACCAGAAGATTCCCCTTGAATTGGATTCTTGTCTAGGGCAAGGCCTGGTCATGAGGGCCTCTCTTAGTTGGAGGCCTTAAGGTGTAGGCCCCGAAATTAGGGGAGGCCCAAGGAAGTAGGCCCTTTCCAATGTAATGTACCTAAAGGTTTTGTACCCTGCATGTCGATGGTGGAAGGTCTCTTTGATTGATGAATGAATCTTTAATGGGGCCCGTTTTCAAATACTAAGAAAAAAATTTCAGTATTTTACATTCATTACAAACTGATGATGGATGGCCGTGAGGGATCTAGACACAGGGCCCTTTCCTTTCCTTCCACAAGATTGGGCAAGGATTATGCATTCATGTGACTACGCTTTAATAATAGAACTAGCTTGGAATTCATGCATACAAAATAAGTGACTCCCAAACACACTTCTAGAAGATACCTACTGACTTAGAACTAGATTATGCAACTAAGTGCTTTGCATTTAAAGATCTAAAAGTAAGGGGAGACAAATGATTTGATATTCCACTTATTTCAAAGATCTACTCCATTGTTATTGCATATCATTCTAATTCTTTCATGTGAAATTTGGATTTTAATTCTGTTCTCAATATCATGCAAAGGAGGAGAAATTTTGCTTTTGTTAGATGTAAAGCATTCGAGGTAATTTCAAATGCAATTATGTTTAAACCGATGTGAAATTAATGTAAATAGCATGACATAGACCTCATATATTTTACAGCTTAATTTTGTGGAGGAACATATGTAGAGATTGAGGTGTCGATTAAGTAATTGCCCTTTGGTTTTGAGGATTGCTAAATTTTCTTCCATTAGTTACAAGGTTAACGGACCTTAAGTTGGGCACAATTTTTAAGGCCAACACATATAATTGCAAACGTTACTTTATCTTGCCCAAGTTTGATTGCATTTCCTCCACGAGGTGGGAGGTTTTGCCTGGAAGCTGATAAACGTGTTTTGCAATGGGGGGAAACAAGTTGGAAATGGCAAGCAACAACCTGACAACACTGCAAATTATTTTTTTAAGCTTCTTGCCAAGGAAGGGACAACAGGGACCCGCAAAAAGCAAGTTCATTTCAGGAGAAAACAGTGCAACAGACACCCACATAAAGACAAGGTTGGAATGGGCCACAGTGAAGCATGACTCACCTGTACACCGGATGGATGGTATATGCACAGGAAACACATTTTCATTAAAGTTATCCGTAAAGTCATCCTCTCTTTCAACCCCTGTCCCCTCTGCTTTCACCCTCTGTCTCTCTTTCGGTGGTATCCACAGAGTAAGGAAATATTATTAAATCTCGGTATGAAATGCTGAAACTCAGCATTCAATGCACAAGATTTTAGAGTAATTGTAGTAGTTGTACGGGTAGGAGCAGTGAAAATATATGTAGCAGCAGTGGAGGCGCTCATGAAAAATGAAGGAGGGGATGAAACTCAGTTTACCACCAAAGTTGGTGGAAAAACTAGTTTGGGTCCCAGATATTTCGTTTTCTAAAATTTCATTCCCAGTTACACATTTGATGCCCTATCATGCCGAAACTGATTGTTCTCGCCCCCTAATCGCCTGACTTTGCTGAAAACTTTATTGTATTAATAGTATCCCCTAGCTAACCAAGCATGGTTCGCTATGTAATAACCATCCACATGTATCTACCGATCTAGTAACCACCTACCTACTTATGTAGTAGAAAGGAACCACTTACATTGGTAGTGTGAGGTTGAAGTAGGAAGGTTACAACATAGAAATTTCAAAAAGCCCCTCAAAATGCTCTTTCTCTATGGTCCTTAGGTAGATTCAATTTTGTGAAGAATTACAAAAGGAAGGTGGGCATAATTAAACACTCTAAGAAATCAAATTTGAGCTATGAACCCTCTTGGATGTATGTTCAGTTGTCTCACTGCCTACATGCATGTTCTATTCCTAGACATGGTTACCACCATTTTTTTGCCTCAATTATTACCCCTTTTACAATGCACACAACTTATTGAACTCCTCCAATTGTTATCATGAAGCAAAAAAAGGTCAACCCAATTGAAAGTCTCTTTGCACCATTTCATCCCATGAAAATATGAGCATTCCAACTAGGGTACAATACCTTATGACCATACACTTTAGGACTCAATGTCCTCTAGCATCTAGGTTGTTGCATGTCTAGTGTTGATCTCCCAATGGAAGTTGTAGCCCATCTCCTAGCACACCTGGGGTTGTTTGAATTGTTGAATTTGGTCAATAAACAAACAATATATGAGTTCCCAAAGTAGGGGACCCCTTTTGATGGGAAAAACTTTCAACCAAACACATGGGAGATTGTTGAGCAAACATTTGCACCATGTGTGAGTGCCCAAACAAATATGTAGAGGCATTGCACAAGTTCTGACTTTTGATCAAAATGGATGGATGCAAAGAAAGGTTTGTTATACATTAATGATTGAGATTAAAATTTGAAACAGAGCATGAAATTTATGCTTATGGGCAGCAAAGATTTGTTAAACCCTAAAATCTTAAATGATTGGACGCATCACCTTAAACTCTTGGATTAATCCTTAATGCTCCTACTTCGCACAAAATCAGTTTCATCCTGTTTTTCATGCTCATAGTCTAAATGTGAGCTTGTGGTTTGGTTGCAAGAGATGCAATCTTGTTCATCAACTACTCCTTTAGAATATATATATATATATATATGTCATTCAATTAAAGTTTCAAATTCCCCATGATTTCAATAATCTTTTGATATAAAATTTGAAATGAAAAAAAAAAAAAAATTCAGAATTTTATGTTGTTCTAAAGTTGGGTGGATCTCAAAATTTTGGAGTCCAACATTCTTAGATGTACCACCCAAGGACGGGTTTACCCCAAGTTGATGAAGAAAAAAAGCCAATAAAAAATACAAAATTGATTAAAAAGGGTGATAGAGTGACACATTTTTGGTACACCTTAAATAATTTGAACTGCATTCTCAACCTAAAATTCATATGTAGGTTGTTTTAAATTTATTGTTAACTCATTCCTTTGATTTGTTGGCCTTGTCTCTTATGTAGTAGTTAAACTTTTAAGTTTTGATCTACATAATACCTTAAATAATTGGACTATACACTTGTAGCATTATACTTGGGTTCAACAAACTTTCCTACGCTTGATATCTCTATTAGTAGTTCCATGTTCTTCTCAAACTTGATATTTATAACTTTCGTCATTTAAGTTCCTGATTTTGTCATTTAAAATGTTCATGTTAAATATAAATATGTACATTTCATTGGGCATGGTCTTATTGTCCATGGCCCTTAGATTCAAAAGCCAAATTCTTGTAATTTTAAACTCACTTTTAATGTTATGTTTAGATAATGAAATTTCCAATGCTTTGTCAACCCAACCAACAAAAGTTGTTTTGTCTAAATTTTTAATAGTTGAATTTAATCATGTTACCATTTCTTTCCTTTTCAAATGTAATTTTGAAATAATTCACATCTAAGGGTTGTAATGCATGTGTGTGAAGGTAAAGTTGTCATGTCTAGCCCAAGTGTTTGTGCATGTTCTATTGAGGTGAAAGCATAATGCAATGGATTATTTGGAATAATGCACTTGTAATTTTTCTAGATTATAAATGAACTTAAAATGTGAAGCCATATTCAACATGAACATTGTTATTTCCAAATTGTCCATGTTGTAATAAACTTTAATGGGAATAATATTAAAAATTATGGATGAATTCTAAAAAAATAATGGACTCATAATGGACTTTTGAAGTGTTGACATTATGTTTATCATGTAAAGAAAGTGAAAAATGTGAATTCAAAAAAATATCATAGTAGTGTCAAAATAAAATTTAAGAAAAAAACCATTATCATTTATGAGGAGTTTAAGAACAAGATGAATGGAAACTTTCCCAATACAAGAAATTAAATTGTCATGGTTTCTGTCACTTTTTATTATCATTCTTCCAATTCACAACGAAATTTCCAAAATTTCACATGGATTTTTTGACCAATCACATGTTTAGGGAAATCTATAAGGTGTCTTACAAATATTTTCACTAAAAAACATAAGGGATAACCATAGGATTTATAGTTTGACCATTATTGTAATTGCAAGAATTCTAATTAGTGTTAGATTGTGAACTTTCAAAGGCCATTTTTTAATCCCCTAATTGTGCTTTCACCCAATACTTCTAGGGTTACATGTGACCCATGCCCATGTAGGATCAATAAATGTTTATTAGTTTCAAAATGTTTCCAAGAACTAACCTTGTAAAAAATGACAAGAAAATTTCCTTGAAAAGGAAAGATGTCATCCATGCTTTCTTTTACATTACTATTTGTGTCTCTATCCTACAATATCTGATGTAGTCATCTTTTATCCAAATTTCACCCCTATAATTGAAGAACCTTACTAGATTCCTCACTACATTTGTTACCCAATTTACAAACATCCAATCCTTGAACTTGGAGACAATGTTGTACACTTGCTGTCAACCTTTTTTTGTTAGAACTTTCACCCCTAATCATCACCTCACCTAAATTCTTATTTCATCATAGTTCCATATGTGATTTGTTATGCACTTATGTTGAGTGTACAATGTTGCAAGATTTTTGTAAAATGAATTGCACGCATTATTGGTTAGACCTTGTGCATTGTAGACTTCTAGCCCCTTTGCAAGTTTGATTGACAATTTTGGATGTCTATGCTTAAACCAATACCACCAAATGTACATAAAACCCCATCTTGAAATTGGGTAGGTATAGTTTAAGTAAAGTTTGCCACCTTGAATTTGAGTTGTTCCAACGTGATCAAGAGTCCACATGCTTGCAGTCCAAGAATCTAGTCAACAATAATAATTTCTTATTTTCCTAACAACACATTATGTGAGTCAACTTTTTTGGACAATGATGTTAAGGAACGTTGAGAAATTTGCTAGCTCCTTTCCATGTTCTTATGCCTCTTGCCATTTTGTCCATGGCATCTTCTAATTGTTTGAAATCCATTTTTTTTTCTACACAAGTCATTTTTGCTCTTACTAGTTTTGTTTTTTTGATTTGTTTTGATGGGATGTTTTCCATTTCTTGAATTGGACAGGTTCAATGTTGGTCTATTTGACTTGAGCTAGTTGATCTAGCAAGGTACCCCATCATTTGTAGGGCACATTGAACATCATCTTGCTTTGATCCTCTTGGCTCTATCCCCCAAAACATGAGGGGGGATACACTTATGCCTCACAAGAAGTATTCCCTCAATGTCTTTGAAACTAGATTAAGACCACAAGAATTCTATTAGTTTAGGATATGTTTCATGTGCATATTGTTTTGTTTATCAATAGTTTGAAATAAGTTCAATTTTTTTACATAGTCTTCCCAATTAGATTTTTTGTTGTTGTTATGCAGGATGTGTGTGTAAATCTTCAATTATAGTGGGTTAAAATACATTAAATGTTTTTTTTTTCACTTTATTTGCACTTTGTGGTAATTGTGAAACTACATGCTTAGCTATCTAGTAATAGTATTTAGATACTTGCTAAACCTTTCCTTGTAAACTTTGTTTATGAATTTGATTTCCTATTCAAAAGATTGTTCCTTTACTTTGACCTTTACTTGTTCATCTTATATTTTTGATTACAAACATTTTGCACTAGGAAACGTAAGCTCATAAAAGTCTTGGAATGCATATTTTTAACTCTTTGGTAGCTTGGACATGTTTAATTATTGCAAAGAAAGTTGGACAACTTGTTGAAAATTTGAATTCATGTTTTTTGAATTTGAGTTTGTGATGTTTAGTTTTGGCAAGAAAATTTGTAGGGAACATAAAATGTTTTTGATTTTCCATGGGTTATTGTGATTTTATTTTACTTGGCAAGTGTTCTAGGGGTTTGTAATTTGAAGTGCTGTTTAATTGTTTTCAATGTAGCATATACCCTCTCATCTCATAACAAGATCGCTACTTAATGTATTCCAAGCTTTATAGATAATATGTTTTAGATCACAACCTTAAACCAAACCCCTAAAACCCAATTTGGGTATATTCTTGGTGATTGTGTGATCTTTTGTGTATACTAGAGTGTGACATTTACAAGCCCAATTCCAAACAATGATCCCACATGATGACTGGAATTCGAATAGTACCTTTCACCAAACACTTTTCCATCCCATCTCGTGCTAATTTTCAAATCCATGTACAAGTTGTGCTATGCAATTTCAAAATTGCTCCCTTGCCACCAAACAAGTTTATTTATATCCTTGAACATTGAATTTCAATATATGCTATAAACAACACCCATGCCCAAACACAATTTTTGCTACAAAGGACAAAAGTATGCAAAAGACAATGAACTATTATTTTTCACCAAAAATTTGGTGGTAAGATGTGTAGTAAATGGTCCAATGTTCACTTGTTGTTAGTGAACTAGGTAATGAACTCCCAAAGTGTCTAACCAAGGGTGAATGTTTGGTCATATGTTGTTCTAGCCTAATTACATTGACTTTCACCATGTTTTGAAACCCAAATCTGAAACTCAAAAAAAAAATTTAAATTAATTTTATGTGATCAACTTGATCAATTGGTTCAAATTTGTTTACCAATTAGGTCGATTATTGAAACCCATACCTTAAGAGAATCATCAAATTGGAATTACATGGGTTCGAAACACCTAATTATCTTTTTTCCCAAGACAACAATTATTTTGTTTTTATGGTCAATTGTTTTAAAGCCTAAAATGAGATATAATATCGGCTTTGACCACTACACAAACTTTTATTTTCTTTGAACTTTGTATCTCTCATTTCCTGTACAATGGAAGGCAATTGAAACAAACTCAATGGCCAAAAAAACATAAAAAAATACAAGCAATATCTGGATTACATACAATACATGTGACTGATATTTTTTTAATGCATGCCATTTAATGTAATAAGTTTTCAATATAACACAAATAGATGAAATTTCATAACTTTTACATTCAATCACTTGTATCAAACTTTCAATCACACAAAACCATTGAACATTTATTTATATATACTTTTGATTACATGTATTCACCTTTTGAGTACAAAAAAAATCACTTTTGTTGGTTCATTTTACTTTCGGTCACTTATATCAAACTTTGATTGCACATAGAAATCAAATTCACTATTTCTATTGTCAGTCATGTGTATCATGTTTTTGGTCACCCATAGAAACAAAATAAAATCTTCAACTTTAGTTTGGTTGCAAAAAAGTGTAATCAATATTTCATTCACTTTTACTTTCAATCCCTTGTATCAAACTTTGATCACACTTTAAAATATAGTTTACTCATTTTTACTTTGAGTCACACTTGCAAAGTACATTCAGTCACTTAAATCAAGTTTTTACTAGCACCTAAAATTTTGTTAAAAATATTTGCTTTCACTTTAGATTGCAGGCATAAAAATTTAGTCACATTTTTAATTCTTTATTTTCAGTCACACATCTTAATTGCCTGAAGTATTCAAGGTGTCAGTTGCTTGTATATAATGGTTTTTTGGAGGCCTTTTTTTGGCAATCTTTCAGCCTGATCAATTTGATTCAACATTACAAATGACTTTTGATGAAAAAACTTCTGAAAATTTCCAGATTTCAAGAAATTTTTTAATGAATTTTCACATTTCTATAATAGGTTCGAGTAAGTATTGAGAACATAGAAGGATGCTTAAACTTTTTTCACTTGAATCATATGTGATTTATAGCCAAATTTGGCTAATTTAACCTTAATTTGGATGATTGTGACTTCAACTACATCACACCATTGAGGGGGAAAAAAGCCACTTCTTGTATGTGAAAGTACCAAGTTTTACAACGAATTAATATCAATCACTTACCTTACCCTAAAGTTAGTTTCATCATTAAATAATCCTCAAAATAGTGAAATGAAATTTTGTGAAAATATTAAGATGACATATTGAAAATCATTGTAATTATCATGACTCTGAATAATTTCACTACTCATATCACAATGTTATGGTAGAAGATGAAAATAATAATAATTTCACAATTAAAAAAATGAATTTCATTTTTTGAAAATAAATAATCATTTGTTTTGTCAATGTGGAAACTGACCCTAGACTACGGTATCTATAAAATAAAGTTCAGCTTACTTGCTGACTCTTCAAAAACCGTCGATGTGCTTACCTTAAAAATTTGAGTACGTTTTCAAGAGTTTATTTTCAAGGATCTAGTGTCCATTCCAGGAAAAAGCTAATTTCACAGTCTGATCCTCATGTTGGTTCCACAAAAAAGGGTGATGGGTTGAGTCTAGGTCACAAGAACCTAAACCCCCTAGTTTAACCATGGGATAAACCCCTTAAAGCAATGATTAAGGCAGATCTTATGACTCACAACCGGAGTTCTAACAAATGAAAGAACAAGTTTTGAAATTTTACCACAGGTAATAGTTTTTTTTTGACAGAATCAAATAAATCACCTTTAAATAAGTGTTAGTTCTTTCATGAAAATTGTTGGTTCTATGAGGTAACTGTGGACATAACTCGAAACAAACTATTATTTGAATGTAATAAAATTTTCCTAAATGACTTGAACATATGGATCTTTAATTCTGAAATATTTTAAAACCTATGGTTGTCAACAAAATCAAATACTCACCTAACACTAGTCACAAGTTAACAACAGATCTCTCTAGATTATAAGTACCTCCAGTGTATAATGGGGGTATTAGTCCAGGTTGAAAATGGGTGACAAACTATTTTTGAACTAGAAATTTCATGCAACCAATGAAGAGGCTCAGGGAGCCTTAGTTTTTTTCTTTTGGGTTTTGGAAAGGGGAGATTTATTGTTTTTTGGTCCCAATGTGTTCCCTAAGAGACATTCCCAATGCCACGTTTTTATTTATCACATATTGTTTGGTCATGTTTCAATTTCCATGTATTTAACTTGTAAAATGGGTGCCCAAGGGAAGATGACAAAACATGCTTCTATTTTGGGGAGGGGAGCATATTTAGGCTCAAGTTCAATGAGGGTCCAGGGTCCAATTTCCTAGGAACCAATTTGGACTAATTTCAAGCAAATCGAATCCATGAGTTGGATTGTACCTTAGTCCCTAGCCTCATTCTTGGTTCTCCAAATCAAGAGCTCTCCTTTTAGCACTGTTTTTTGGTGTGAACCAATTGATTTTCCCTTCAAAACAGGTGCCATGTAGGTTTAGCCTCAATTGGCCACTTTTTGGTCTTGAACCCTCATCTAAGGGTCTTGGGACCAATTTAAAGCTTTCGACCAATAAGATTGCTTGAATTCATTGGTCCCTGGACCTTGGATCCTGGTCTGAAGTCGCCCTTAGGCTTCTATGTTGGGTGGTGTCTCATGCTCCAAAAAATATTGATGGTGGGCCAAGAAATGGCTCCTTATGAAAAGAGAAAAGAACAGACAAACTGTGGGAGCACCCACTCACTAATTAATAGAAGCATGAATAAGTACCCCCATTAACAGGATTATTAAGGCTATATCTCTCAAGTGGTTAATGATAGTCTTGAATTAGTTAATGTGTGTAAATGGAGTTGAATATACTTTGAGTTTGTGATATAATTGTCACTGGATAAATGGGGTTTTTTTTAAAAAAAATTGTGAAGAAGTGCACTGCCGATCACTCACAAGAGGAATGAGCCAAATTTGGCTACAGGTCAGTAGAGAGGACAGTAGAAATATTTTGAAGCCTAGTTTTGGCGACCTGCTGGAACTCATTGTCTAAAAAACTGGCGACTTCTAACTGTTTTTTTTCCCTCAAAATATGGCAACTTTTGTGTATGTTTCCCAAAGAAAACCTTCGAGCAGTTAGCACTGGATTTTTTCTTGTCACCAAAGTGCAAAAATTCGCCCCCAAAAAAACACATGCTGGGTATGTGTTTAAATCATGAGGATGGGTATTATACGTCTATATAGTTGTAGACATGGATGGATGTAAATTTGTCTTGACATGGTGCTACACTAGATTCCTTAAAGGAAATCTGAAAGAAACAGCTGCGAGACATCCATGAGGGCTTCCTAGTGAACACTTTTTTGTTTGTGCCCCTTCTCTTTTGGGGGAGGGTTTCTTTTTGTAACATGTGAAGGTAGTGCCTGTCTCACTTGGCCAACTGGCTGGCCTGCAACATGACCTGACTGGTTCCAGTATCTATGTTCTATGTTGCTTTGTGTTTGAGAAAGAGGAAAGGAAACTTCATACAAAAAAGATATGGATGAGGGCAACTAGAAGGATTCCTTAAAGCAGCAGATGGACCCATATGAGGATTTTTTCAAAATACAATCTAGGCAAGTAAAAGGAAGGAAACGAAAAGTGACAACTTCTTCTTCTACCATCTAGGCAAGTAAAAGGAAGGAAACGCGGTGAAGTCTTGGTCCCCATCCAATGACATAACAAGTTCAACTCAATTGCTCCAAATACTCCAGCAAGAAAGTCTCAGTCCCCATCTAATAACATAACAAGTTCAACTCAATTGCTCCAAATACTCCGGTAAGAAAGTATAGTAGTTCTTTTGTACCCAATGGTTGAACTCATGCCCAACAGTTGCAGTTGACCATAGGCTACATATTTTCTCATCCTTCTTAGAAATGGGTGAGGATGGAACACAACTGTTGTCCTGGTGTACTTCTCTACAACTGCATTGTATTACCTTGGCAGCTTCGACACTACCCATATAATTTGTAAAAATGTTGAAAATTTAAAACATACCTTTTTCAAGGAACAAAGATTTTGTAAAGGAAATTAAAGCATCTTTTGAAAAAATCTATTTTCCACATCAAATCTTCAAAATTAATTGGTTATTTGACAAACATGTGTACTCCAGTGATGATGTCTCTGAATACATGTTGTGTGTGAAGAACAAGAAGTTGTCACTTTGGGCATTATTGGTGGCACATCAGTAGGCATAATTTTGTAAAGGTGATCCGTGAAGAAGAACACTGGCTGTCTCAGTGCTTATCACTATAGAGCAACAGTATGTAGGAGGCTTGCTTACATGTGCAGAGTTTGCTTAGATGGAGCCGAGGTGAAGGAAACCTATGTTTGTAAATGTAGGGTTTAGCCCTAGGGTGGGGGCATTCTCAAATAAGGGGTCTAGGTCGAGGTGATAGTTGAGTCCAGCCTCGCATTTTGGGAATGTCCCCCACCCATGGACTTCACATAAAGCACAAGGCAAAATCAATCTATGAAGCAAGGTAGTTTGTTTGTTTTGTTTGCACCAATGGGATCCACCGAACTGGGGTGCTTCAGATCATATTCTTGGTCTCTTTCAAAAGCTCTCAACCAGGAGGGGTGCATTGACTTGGATCCATGACGTTTGGACTTGTGGTGCAAAAGTTCTTGATTATTGAATAATTGTTTCGCTGAATATTAAATTAAATCATAGCTAAAAAATTCAGAGGAATTGGAATTTGCCTTTGATGTTGTTGGAAAGGTCTTGATAAGCAGGATTTAATGGAATTTATTTGGCAAGATTTGGATTCAGAATGTAGCAGATATTGATTTTTAAGTGATTTCAATTGCTGAAAATTCAAATAAATTCCAAAAAACCAGGTTTTGGAAGGAAAAATCAGTTGAGAACGTGATAACACTTGGGCCAATGGCACAGGCCACACTAGTTTATCATGAACCAAAACTATTTTGATCACGAAGCCTATGAATGGGAGGGTTCTTATGCCAACTCCTCAATAGTGAGAGGGTTCTTACACCTATAAGTAGGCAAAACTTCTCTCCCACCCCTGAGGAGTAGGCATAATATACCACCCAATTTCTAAGAGGGAAATTCATGGATGTAAGGTGCCCTTCACATACACTACAAATTTTCTCTGAGTGCTTTACGATTTCCTAGCAACCCCTCCCCCCAGCCCCAATCCACAAAAGTCAAAGATTTCTCTTTTGTGCTGCGTTCAATTTCATCTAGTCTCTCACTTAGACCATTTGTCATAAGGCCTTTTACAAGATCTCTTATTTAATGCTTACAATATAGATTTTATTTCAGTGACCCACACCAATTCACCATTTTTCTTCCTTTAGCTCTGGCTGTTAGTTGTGTGGTGGTGGTGGTCAAGAGGAGTGCCAATACCTAGGTGGACCTAAAAAGGTTTCTACTTTCACAGGCAGAGTCTTCCATGCCACTCACTACCACTACCAGTAGTACGGCATGGCCCTTTTCTCCCAAGGGGATACAGGCCATGACAAGCCAACCTTTATCAACTTTCACCTCCAAAATCTTGAATACAACCATCTTCATTCAGCATGTAGCAACAACAAGAACACTAAAAAAGTAGTATCCTCTTGGTCCGTGGCCTTAAGTACCCATTCATATCACAGAACTGGCCTGAAAAATTGAAGAGTCCATTTGGCTTGTACGCCTTCTGTTCTGTTTTATTTTTATTTATGTAAAATAAAAGTAAATTTGACCTTGCCCGACAGAAATTAGTCTATTTTGGGGGGAGGGACTTTATATGGTGTAATTTCCCTCCCATTCCATGGAAGCCAAATTACACTGTTGTTGACCGGGCTGTTATGAATTTGACTGGGAATTCTGTTTCACTTCCTTGAAATGCTTCAGTTCTTTTCCTGAACCCTAAACCCTAATTTCCCTCTCCCTGCATGCCTTTGGCCATGGGTACAAGCTTCAGTGCACGAGCCAATGGACTCCCACCAAACAGCTGGCATCCCCCACGCCTTCATTTCTTGACAGAGATTCAAGCCATGGCTGTGAATATCTAGGCTCTCCCAACGTAAAGGGCCGACAAATTGGTCCACTTTTCAGTGTATTTTTTCCATTCCTCCTTTTCCGTTTCCTCCCCTTCTGGGGTTAATTGTAAAGTTCTTGTTAAAAGACCATTTCTAATTTATGAATTAATTTTCAGAGACAGAAATTCACTCCGAATTCAATTACATATTAACTTTTACTTGGCTGGCCCAAAAATTGTGAAACAGTGAACATGCACACTACACACCACCTTGTTGAGGACATTCGTTCCACACCCCCTAGTTGGAAGGGTTACAGTGTGGGCACATCCAAACAAAGAAGAAACACCTATTCTAATCTATAGATGAGTTACAAAACAAGGAAACTGAGTGTGGGAATTATATTATGATCTCCTTGTCATCTTGATGTCAAATTCCAATTGCAATGTTGAATTCCAATTATGACAAAGTCCAACTAATCTAATCACACTGGCAGCAATGGTTCCTCATGCATTCATCCACATGTGATGCTGAACATCCTAGTTTGTGGAAATCAACAATTTCAAGCTTTGCAAACTAAAGCTTTCATTATTGGCAATTTTAAATTTTAAGTGAACTTTGTAGTACATTAACTTAAACCCATTATCCAGTGCTTTGCTCCTTACAATTTCCACATGTTTGCAATGCTTGTTACAATTTTAAAACTGGTCTAAGGGAGTGAAAGGGTTGCACAAATGTTCTAAATACTTTGACTTACTCCAAGTTGAAGTTTCTTCTTCAGCCTCTTAAGAAAAGAGAAAACCATCTATTATTACTGTTAAGTCACTAAACAACTACCAAATTCATAGATAAAAGGGTGATTGGTCATACTAGGCTGAAGAGTGAGCTTGAGCTCTCAAGTTTTGGCAAAAGATTTTATAAAATCATTCAAATTTTCATCATTTTGACTACCTGTATCCATTTTTCACATCATTGGCTGTCAAAGCTTTGATGCAATTCCACCTATTTTTACCATTTGTCATTCCTGAAACATGTTTTTGAGGTACTCTCCAGAAGTTGTGATAACGCTTTTCTTGCCTCTCTTATTTTGTGATTGTCAATTGACCAAACTCTACAAAGATCAAAACCACCACAACCAAGGAAATGTCAGAGTGAACAGTTAGGTCCACTGGAACTTCTTCACAAGCTGGTCTTATTGGGCTCTTTACTTTCTCTCTTCAAATTGGGCAGAATCTGCTTGGGTGAATTTTCACAACGGCAGATTCTGCACCATTGGTCACTGCATTTGTGCCATGGAATGAGACTCCCACCCCAAGCTGGCTGTAGTGTTTTTCTTTCATTTTCAATTTTGTGATGTAGTTCAAGTGGCAATCATCCATAGAAGGATGTATTTGGCCCAAATTTGGCTATATACAAGATATGTAAGTTTTTAAAGAAATTAAGCATGTTTGCTAACATCGTCAAACCCAACATAAATTGTATGGTGATATTTTTTTGTCAAATTTTCTATAAATAAATTATATAATTTTTTCATTAAAAACTATGACTGTACATAATTATATTCTCAGATTGTAATATTTGATTCCATTACCAGTGATGTTTTTCCAATTTTGCAAGGTCAAATAATTGGCTTTTAAAAATAAAGTTCAGCAAATTTAGTTTGAAATCAAACTGAAAATAAAAGATTTCTCCAAATATTTTCTCCAAAAACAATTTGCAAGATTACAAAATGTTTTGCCAAAAGAAGAAATAAACTGATGTGAACCAATACGTAGCCAAAATAATTATGATAGAAGGATGCATAAATTCCTTCAGCTTTTCAGATGTTGTTTATAGCCACATAATTTGGCTAAATCTTCCTATGGATGATCACCACTTCAGCTAAGTAACAAAATTAACCTCAAAAAACACACTAATATTAAGCACTTGCAGCCTTTAGTTTATTGGCAATATTTTGAAAGAAGTGAAATTAAAAAGTTAAACTGCTAAAACGAAGTAAATTTTGAGATTAGCAGTTGTCAGAATTAGAAAAACAATTCACTAGATTTCTCTACATGGTTCAAGTAGGTAGCCAAAACTATAGAAGGATATTTATAGCCACATTTGGCTAAATCTTTCCTAAGTCTATGGATGCTCACCACTTTATCTACAACACAAAATTGACCAAACCAAGCATTGATAACTAGCAGCAGCTTTTATTTTACTGGCGAAATAGCACGGTCCAAAAAGTGAAATTAAGAATTTAAATGTGAAAAAGAAAGTAATTTTTGAGATTTTCAGTCTCTAGAGTTAGAAAAGAAAAGGAAAAAAAAACAACAACAACAAAATGCCGGATTTTTCTGTAGAGATGGTTCAAGTATGTAGCCAAAAGGACAGTTCTCAAAGAATGTTTTTATAAAATAAATCAATTGAAAATATCTCATTTATTGTCAGAAATTTGGCTAAATCTTCCTAAACGGTCTGGACAATTACCAATTTGGCAACATCACAAAATTGACCGGGAAAAAAATTTCTTTTAAAACACACAGTGCACATAGCATATCAACAGTTCAAATGCATCAAGCCTAACATTTGCTGTACAGTACCAGCTATATACTAGGCAAGCTGCAGACTGATGATCAGATCAAAATTAAATTAAATTAAATTAAATTAAATCTCCTAGGCTCTCTAAATTAGGACTGCCAGGGAATTATTAAACTAATTGTCATCCTAATCTCGTAATTAGAAATGGCTAATTAGCACCATAAATGATAATAAAAATCCAATGACAGACTAATTGTACTCCATTGGAATTACATTGTTAGTATGTACTGGAATCAAGAGATAAGAATTTTCTTCAAGAGCAACAAGAAGAAGAAGAAGAAGAAGAAGAAGAAGAAGGCTTCAATGCTGCACGCACAAGATCAAATTAGCAACAAAAACAACAGAAGCTGAAGCTCTGACAATTCAGCAGCTAGTGGAAATTACTAAGATGAATAAAAAAGTTTGCAGCTCGTGAAGAAGAAGAAGAAGAAGAAGACTAGAGATTGAATTAGTTAGAGATGGATGATCCAGCTGCAGTGATCGATCAGCAGCAGTAGCAGCTGCTATACCCATCGTCTTCTTCTTCATCATCGTCTGTAGCTCCATAAGGACGGCTCAACGAAGGAGGAGTCGTCGTCATCGGAGTCGACTCTAGGAGCTGGAGGGTAGATCATGCTGTTCACCCATTCACGCTCAAAAGGGTCGTCGAATTGGGGGCCCGCATTGCTCCAGCTGCTGCTGCTGCTGCTGTTGTAATAGCTCACATTGTTGCATGGGGTAATTGGCGGTTGCTGCTGGTGGCTGTAGCTGCTCGTTGGTTCCGTATACGTGATGTCTTCCAGGTCTTCTGTGTCTGATGTGTCTGAGGATTCCGGAGACAAGAAGTCGCTGTAACTGAAGGGACGTCCAACTGATGCAGCAGCTGACGCTGCTGCAGCTGCTTGGATCTCTCGTGTCGTGTAGCGTCCAGGGGTTCCTCGCGGAATGATGGGCGCGTGGTTCGGGAAATTGAGCTGCGCGTTTCGTCCTTTTATGCACACCAAAGCTGCATCGTAAGCGTGCGCGGCTTCTTCGGCTGAACGGAATGAGCCGAGCCAAATGCGAGTTCTTGTCGACGGCTCTCTTATCTCCGATACCCATTTACCCCATCTCCGCATCCGTATCCCTCGGTACTGTCGTTGCGAGCTGCTGCTTCGACTCTGATACCTGCCTGACATGATGAATATGTCGAATTCAATTCTCTCGCAAAATCAGTAGCTGTAATCCGAATCTTATTCTCTCTCGATCGGTCTTGAGAATTTTTGTTTCCGCGGGTGCCGATGTTCGCGACCTGCTGCTAGCTAGTACACGAAAATGCAGGATTCTGTATCAGTTTCACATTTCATATATACTATGAGAAATATTTTCATCTGCATTCAGAATGTGATTTGAAGCTGGACAATATGACGATTGAATCCAGCAGAATACGAGTAATCGAGTTATTAGAATTCATGTGCACAGAACTGGACCACTTCTGCCGCGTTACACAAAACAACAAAGTCCTACTGCAACATTGCAGACGCGCAGCTTGTACAAACAGAGCTCTAGTCAGTAAACTATGATCGCAATGTAGCTTCGACTTAGAATCAGCCGCTGATCACGCATAGCTTACAGTACCTAATTATGCGAAATTCAAAAGATGATTTCTCAACATGATTCAATGATCTATTTGCTAAAAACAGACAATTTATAAGTAATCCACACAGTAGCAGAGGAATTCACTGTTGTAACTTCCACAAAACACAGATCGATCACAGTACAGGTCCTGTACTAACGGACTAATTACAAATGCAATTCTTGTCCAATTCATATGATGAGCCTAAATTATTGCTGCACCACTAGTAGACTGAATATATATATATATATATGTATGTATTGTGTGAATCAAAAGTTGGTTCAAGGATGAATTAGTACCAGCTGCAGCGACTAGTTACACGTAGTCTAGAAATTAGTGAAAGCTTTTGTTGCTTTTACAAAAACTTGGTGGAGTGGAACACCAGCTGCTGCTACTACTACTACTGCTTGCAACAATCTATTGAAGTCTTGATGTATGAGTGCAAGCAGAAATACAAAGCGATGATAAGTCAATCGGTACCAGCTGCAGTGAGTGAGTGAGTGAGTGAGTGATCTGAGCTCCTCAGCAGCTAGCTACTCTTGGAAAGTCAGAGGTATCTAGATATCAGCTAAAAGCCCCGGATCTGTTGGAAAGCTGAATTTGCAAAGCAGTAGACAAGGGGTTGATATATATATACACAAGAGAACTTGGGGCTGGAATTCCCCTGTCAAAGCCGATGATGAAGGCTCCCCCTGCCTTTGGTTGGTTATTACTCGGTTTGGTGTGCTGCACAGTGCGCACCGTTTCCGCAGACAAATTCTGTACAGCTAGGGTCGCCCCCAGCCTACTAGATGCTATGAAATGCTGACGCAAGGAGCCAAAAGCTCCAGGGCAGCTGCTGCCTTGCCCTGCCCATGAGCAGTTGTGAGTTTTTGCTGTTCTACTGCCAGATGGCTTCTGACGCCTACGCACGTTGTTGTTTTTTTTTTTTAGGGGTTTGTTGGGTTAGCAACGCTCTTTTGCTCTTTACTTACCGCGCTCTTCCTGCTGTTAACGACGCTACCCCTGTTTTGCACTTCCTTCCAAAGGGAGGAATTCATTGTGTTACCTTACGATACGCGGTTCTCTTATTAGTGTCTACAGGTGTCAAGGAAAGTTCGGCACAGTGAGAATATACCCACCCCCAAAGAAGCAACTAAAAATAAATATGTTTCCAGTTACTTTCCCCACCCCAACCCTAGTCTACGCAACCCCCCCCCCCAAAACACTTTGTCGACTGTACCAGAGGTTTTTTTTTCCAATTTTTTGTCAAATACTTGGACTGGTCATCATCCACTAGCAGAATGGCCCAGGGAGAATTGACCCCCCCACATTAGGACCGTGGTAAAAACCCCAAAACCCATTTAGATTGCTTATAAATATTTTAAATATATGTAAATATCATCTCCATAGACTAAACCAAATATTCGTAAACATCATCTTCATAGAATAAACCAGGGTCCCTGAGTCCAAATCTATAATTTTGGGCCTAGTATGGCCATTAAATGGGTTTTAGGGTTTTTACCACAATCCCTTTGTGCGGGTCAATTACTCCCGCCCTGCCCAGAGGAATGAGCCACATCTGGAATTTGGATAGAGGTCATACAGTAAAGTAGATTTTGTTAAGATTCCTGCCCAGTTCTGGTGATCAGTTGGAACTCCATGCCTAAATATGGCAACATGTGGCTTTTCTCCCTCAAAATATGGTGTTGACAAAAAACAGTCCGTAAGACACATTTGCACAATTTGCACTGGGTTTTGTTTTTTGTGGCGACAATGTGAAAATTCACCACAAAAAAGGAAAAAAACACTCTTCTACTACTGTACATAAATAATTTCTTTGGGTCTGCAATTTTTGGGTTCTCACAATTCTATGAATTTCTTAGCTATGTGATGAGTGTTTTTTTTTTTGGGCGATTTTCAGTCTGCAGTTTTTCTTCTGACAATTTTATGACACAACTATAAACCCAACTAAAACTGTGGATACACATACAATTTTTATTTTTTATTTTTTTTATGGGAAGGGGGGGGGGGGTGGTAGTGTGCTAAAAGTTATCCTTTTCTCCTGAAGAAAGGGAAAAAAAACACACCCACCAGATATAGAGTTTTTTTAATAGTTTTTCTTTCTCTCTCTTTTTCATGGTAAGTTTATCAGTCTCGGGTCAACCAGCATCTAGAAGCATTTCAAAGACAAGTCTCAGAGGATAGAAACCCCAAAGAATTTTCAGTTGCTTCTAGTTAAACACTACATACACAAAACCCATCCTTAGACTTAATCAAGGTCTCTACGTCCAAATTTCAAAGCTCCATTATTAAATATACCTTTGGAAAAGGCCTCAGCCACTAAGGTGAAGGTACCGTGCAGGTCCTAAAGAGTATGTATATGTTGAAATTTTGCATCTTGGTGAATTTTTTTCAAAACAGCCCCACCCCCCTCTTCCCCCCCAAAAGGCCTGAATGAATTCTTTTTTGAGGTTTTTTTTACTTTTTCGAAAAAGAAATTAAAAAAACATTTTCTCAGATTTTGTGGCCACAGTGAACCAGCTCACCTTGAAGGATGGATGGCAAGTGGTCAGGAAACAGTTTTCTGTTGGGTTCCAGTTCTGTAGCTAACCATGGTAGTTAGCTCAGTTGGTAGGTTGTTAGTATGTAGGTAATAAAAACAGCCCCTTTACCTATGTATAAACCATCTACTTACTTAGTAGTTACCTATTTTCCTACCTATCTACCTATATATGAGACCTATTTCTTACAGAATTGGTTACCAAAGTTTAACCAAATATTAACCCAGTTGAGGTTCAGCCACAACTAGCAATAGTGGGCATCCGGTGGATGGTGCTGGTTCACTGTGGCCAGATTTTGTTGACTTCTGTGCAGTGTTTTTTTTATTGGCGAATTTTCGCAAAAATTCGACCTGAAAAATGTGATTTCGACCAATAATACAAAGGATTTTTCATGGGAAAAATGGTCCAAATTCGCCAAATTTCGAAAAGAAAAAAATTCACATGACCAGATTTCTGCAATAAGTTCCAGTAGGTAGCCAAGAACATAGAAGGATCCTGGTTTTTATCTACTTTCATATCTGGCATGTAGCCAGAATTGGCTAAATTAGTTTCTGGATTGTCGCCACCTGGGCTTCATCACAAAATCCTTAAAAAAACCCTGCTGCTTCTGTATGACCTAGAGGTCACTAGATACAGCAGGGATCAGGTTTCTAGTTTGCTGTCTGTCTAATATTGCCAATTACTTTTATATCTTTTTTGGGATACTCGCCATAAAGGCTACTTTAAAAAACCTTTTTAAAGAAAACCCCTAACCTGTCACCCCGTGGGTAAGGTCTAGGTCTTTGGGCAGGTCTTTACTTTATGAAAAACTTCTGGGTTTCAGTTGTCCAAAAATTGTGGGTATTAACCATTGGTTAGGCATTAGGTTATCAAATAACAAATCCATAACCATATATTATTCTGTCCGTCATTCAAAAATTATAATGGTCTAATTTTTTTAATTTCTGTTTTTATTATTTTTATATTAATTTTTAAGATTGATAACCTACCTGGATGATAATCAGGTCATCCGTGTAAGTTATTAGATTTTTGAAATTTCAATACCATGCAGTTATCAATTTAACTGGTCATCAAAAAAATCAAGAACCGGCCAGTAGGTTCTTAGTAACCAACTTGATAACCAGGCTGATAACCCCAGTCAAAACTCAATAACCAGCCAGCACTGGTTCCAGTTCCCGTACCATTTAGTGTTAATTTTGAAGTGTTCCAGTGGGGAAGTTGGTTCTTCAAATGACTAAACCCTCTTGGTTCATTGTTTTTAAAAATGATTTCAGTCCCAAACTGGGGTGGAAACAGGTCCAATTCCACTAACTATACACCGACCTCTTTTATTTTCCTGCCAATAATACATCACCATCTGGAAAGCAAAAATAAAAAATAAAAAATGCAAAATGAAAAGTGACTTTGGACATTTTCAGTTGCTGGAAGTGAGGGGCAAAAAAAAAGAAGAGTAAAAAATCACCAGATTCGTATATATGTGGTTTTGGCGTGTAGCCAAACAAATAGAAGGATGATTAAAGATTTTTACTTTATTTCCTGTTTATTGCCAGATTTGTCTAAATCTTCCTAGTGATGATCACCACTTTAGCCACAAACTTAAATTCCTAAAAACAAAACACTGCTGTACACAGAGCTGAGTATTATAAATTGTGTCATATGAATGTTGTTTCACCAATTAAATAAACAAGGGGGTGTGTCAAACTGTGGCCTTGCCATTTACATTAAAAAGTATCTTAATGCTAAAGAAAAATTATGGAAGCTCAAATATTTCACCATGCAAAGTTTAATTTATTAATTATATATATATATCCTCTAAAAGAACCAAAACCCTTCAAGATATTAGAACTCTATAACTAATCTCAAGTTCCAACAGAAGCCAAAATATCATCTTTCAAAAATCCTCATATAAGAATAGACCTATTACCAAGGTACCAAAATCCCTGAAGCTACTATACTCTATAATGAATCTAAACACAATCCAATTAATTAAAGGTTTCACTGTGACAAAAAAATACAGCAAGCATACTTGCCACCAGCGTTCTTTTTTTGGGGCGAAAAATCGCCAAAAGGCGACACTGCCCAAATTTTCTGGCGAAAATCCCCTTTTTTTTTACTTAAAATCAATTCGCCAGACTGCGTCCCTTTTGGAGGAGCGAGTCGCCACATGTACACTTTTAATGCTCCTGGAGAAAGGTATCGCCAGTTAGGCGAATTATGACTGAATCTGTGTGGGGATACTCGCCAGTACTGTTACACGTAAAAAATGAAACAAAAATTGACTGCTTGCCACCTTTCTTAGAGAAGTATTTTATTGACTGATTCCGAAGAAAGACTGCAACAACAGTAATTCCATAATTCTGGTTCCAGTACAAGCCTTGAAGGCAGTGTTTTCTTTTTTCCCAATTGTGTAATGTTGTAGTAACAACAGTGGCGAGCCTCCTCAGACAGATTTTGACTTAATTGGCGACTAGTTTTTGAAAAGAAAAGAATTTTTGCCAAAAACATTGAGTCACCCTCTCCCCCTCCCTCCCTCCCTCCCTCCCTCCCAAAAGAAGGACTGCTTGTAGCACGATTCCAATATAGGCTGATATTGCAAGTCCAGTTACACAAAACTGGACCAAGGCCACCAAAAGAACCAGCCAGAATCCAAAACCATCCGACATTAGTGTCAACGAGTCTTACATTTTAATTACTACAAACAATTTGTTGATTCCTTCATACTTTCTTGTGTGGTGAACTGAAACTCAAGATCATTTTGACTAATTTTGGCACCTGCCCACCTTCCTCTTATTCAACCCCAGATGGTGTCATCTAGGGCCACTTAAGAAGCTACATTCATCATGCCTTAGCCTTGTAGCCATGTAAAAAGGCTGCAACTTCCCACTCTTCCAACCTGCAATCTGCTGAGCAACCCCATATGACCAATTGGATCTATGGAAAAAATTCAGGGACTCTGGTACATGATATGGTCCATCTAATGTAAACCACTTACAACATCGTCCACAGTGATGGAATGTTGAAATTTCCCTCTTGATTCTGATGGAATCTGATGCCTTTCCATCTTGATTCTGATCAGACCTGCCTCAAATCTATGTTGCTAAAGATGTCGAAGCAGCATGCGAAACATCATTGCATTATGGCTTTCAAGACCTTGTGAGAGCTCGTTTGCCGACATGGTCCCATGAATCAATCGTTGACTCAAATCAAAATTTACTCAATATGCTTATTCTGTTGGTTTCTAGGCATGTCTTCTCAATCTTATGGGATTTACCATTGCCAAACACAGTACATAAAATATCAACATACTGATTGTGTTGAATCATGGAGCACAAAATTGTGATTTTTCTTCTACAGTTAAACATGTCATAATTTTAATTATGTCAACCTCTAATCATTTTCATCTCAATTATTTATTGGGCTTTTATTGAGTTTGTTAAAATTACATAATCCAATATTTTCAAGATATTACTATCAGCATGCTTTTTTTTTGGTGCAATTTTTTTCCAAAATGAAAAAAATAAAACTAAAAAGTGAATATTTTGTGTCACAACATTTTTTTTCTGAAAAAATCAGCAAATCTCCAAAAATACTTTTTTTTTTTTTTTTTTTAAACTTTTGACATTTCTAAATTTTTTTTTTTCCCCTTGACAACTTAAATTTTTTAAAAATGACAATATAAACCATCTTGTAAACTTAACATAAAAATT
>Ga0116227_10002458_pt1 | contig 42128 bp, 36 predicted proteins | sample S1TSphgellanicum_FD_89693 | JGI IMG/M metagenome (GOLD analysis project Ga0116227, IMG submission 89693) | Host-associated microbial communities from peat moss isolated from Minnesota, USA - S1T2_Fb - Sphagnum magellanicum MG | ecosystem: Host-associated > Plants > Peat moss > Unclassified... | reverse complement strand
TCAATAACTACATATGTTCAACTAGGTTTTTAGACTATTGTGAATTCATACTCCAAGAATAACAACCATCTTGTTATCCTTCCTAACACATGTGGTTTGTTGACCAAATATACCAGAGCCATGTGGTCTACATAAAAAATAAATTTGTTTCCCAACAAAAAAGGTATGAAATTATGCAAAACATAAACCATTACTAAGGCTTTTATTTTTGTAGTAACATAATTATGTTATGCTTTATTTAGTAGTTTAGAAGCATATACTATAGGCTAATCATACTTACCAGTTGGGTTTTATGCCAGCATTGCACCTATTAACAATAATGATGCATCTATGTGCACATGAAACTCTAACTGCCAATTTGGAGGTATCATATTGGTGCTTCCATGTAATTTTGCTTGATATGATCCTAAGTTTCTTAACATTTTGTGGTATAGATAAAAGGTTTTGCTTTTTTCATGAGCTTTGTGATTGGTGCCATGATAAAGGCAAAGTTATTGATGAAACATCTATAAAATTAAGCCATACCATTAAAGACCCGAATCTACTATGGGTTTATAAATATTGGCATATTCATTATTCCCTGAACCTTTTTAGGGTTTGGTATTTTTCCTTCCTTGGAAACTATGAACCTTAAAATCAATCCTAAAAACACCATAAAGGCACATTTCTTTAGGTTAAGATTGAATCTATATTCTCTACATTTTTTAAAACAAAGTTTGAGCTTCATCAAATGATTCTCCCTATCATTATAAATTGTGAAATCATCCAAAAATATATTCATGAACTTGTTTAAGTATTCTCTAAAGGCTTTGTTAACTACTCTCTAAAAAGTTGGTGGCCCATTTTTGACACCAAATGGCATCACCATCCAAACAAAAGCTCCTTAATTTGTTATAATTTTTTTTTTGTATTTATCTTCAGGGGCTATAGAATTTTGACGGTATCCTGAATATCCATCTAAAAATGAAAAAGCTTCATACCATGTTATAATGTTTAGTACCTCATCAAAAAATGGCAAGGATAAGGTTTTTTTTTTGGTTACCCTATTTAACTTCCTGAAATCCACACAAATTCTCAATTTTCCATTATTCTTAAGCACTACCACTATAGTGGATAACCATGGAGCTTTTTCTATTAGTTGAATGAATCCAGTTATTAATAGTTTATCAATGTCATGTTTGATAACTACAACATAATTAAGGTTCAATATGTACCTTGCTTGATGTGCTGGTGGTATTAATGTATCTAATTCAATTATATGTTGAGCCAATTCTGGAAGTATGCCTTTTAGATCTTTATAAGTCCAAGTAAATGCATCTTTGAACTCCTTGAGTAGCATTTGAAGCTCCTTAATCTTCTCCTTTGCTAATTGTGCATTAACCTTGATGTATTGTGGATTTGCTTTTGTGCCAAGATTCAACTTAACAAGCTGTTGTTCTTCAATCGAAGTCCAACCTGCTGTTTGAAGATTTTGTATTTGTATTTTGGTTGGTGTCTCATCCATTTGAATATCATATTAGCTATGATGATAATGGGTTTCAAGATAAACCTTTTTTTCAAATGATATTTTTGGTTGGACATAAAAGTCATTTGATTTGATTAAACGCACTACTTCTGCTGCTCTTTGATCTGATGTCTTTTTCTCTATATCAAATTTTTTAGTTCTTTTGATTTTTGACACTTTAACATTCAACAATGAAACCATTTCATTTTAAATAGTAATTGTGCCAATTGAGAATAGTTATGGTTTTATATCAAAGATTAGATATTCCTCTTCATCTGTTAACCCCTCTAACAAGTCATAACAAACAAGTACTTGGGGCCTTCTGGTTTCTACTCCCATTCCTATTGATTAATATTGTTCTTATTATTCCATTACCTTGAACAGTAATGACATTGTTACCTTAGTCATGTGTAACCTTTGCATCTTTGAACCAAAGTCTTCCTAACAACATGGAATAGCTAAAATTTACTGCATTACTTTTCAACACAGTAAATGTAACTATATATGGTATACCATGTATGTGAATCTTCAAATTTTTGATGATTCCTAAAGGTCTAGTCATATTCTAATCTGCCATTTTAAGGTGGTATGGAATTGGTCTTGGTTTGGGTAAACCTAATTTTGTTATGAGGTTTTTTGTTATGATGTTCACACTTGTTTTGCCATCTAACAAAACACCCCCAACAATGTTCTTCCTAACTTGTACTTGGATAACTACCATCTAGTTATCTACCTCTATAGCTGCAATGTCTAGTTTAGAATATGTTTCAACCACTATGGCTACACTAGGCTTTGCTATCACTTTAATAGTTATATTGGGTTTTTCTAGCTTTAGTTTCTACCACATATATATTTTAAAGATATATTGTTATTTTCAACAATTGACATAATTTCAAAGCATAGGTAATTTCCAACATTTATTTATTGATATTTTGGAATATTTGTTCCATAGACATAACTTTGTTGATAGGATTAGCAAATAAACTTTGTGATACAATTGGTTATGTGGACACCTTAGATTTTGGTAATCTTGCCCAACTTATACTCCATTGTGTTTTCTTGTTTTGAATCAGATTTCATGGTGGGTCTTTTGCTTGCATCTCTTATATAGTCTTGACAAAAATTTATTGTAGTCTTTGCTTTTCTTCCCAATCAGTAGTAGATTTTTCTTAATTGGTTTTTTGTCCTTGAACATGTGTTCTTTAGTAACCTTGCTCCTAGTGATGGCCATGTTGACATCCACCATATGAATTAAAGGATTTGAAATCTTGGGCTCTACCACTACTTGTTTATCTGTGGATTTCACTCCTTTGTTTTTAAACATATTATGCATGTCATTATACTTAAGACAATCTATGATCTTAAGTCCAATGTCACCAAAAGTATGATAGGAATACCTCATAGGTTTCTATGTTTTGATTTGTTGAGTAGTAATCTTAGAGATTATAAGAACAAAGTTTTCTTTTCTTTTAACTCTACAAGTTTGAACATTATGATTTGTCATGTGACAATTTGTACAATACATTGCTCCAAAAGTGGCGATCGTCCAAAAGATTTAGGCAAATCTGGCTACAAGAAAAATAGAGAAGTAAAAAAAAAATCTAGGAATGCTATTACTTGTTGTCCAACCATTAGAGTGCATTAACTAAATATGGTGATTTCAAAAGAGGAAAACTAGAAATCTGCTCAAATTCTCCAAAATTTTTAATGATTTAAAAAAAAAATCCTCTAAATATAGCAATTTATTTTGGAAATTTTCCAAAAAATTCCCTTGACCACATTGCTTGAGAGACTTTTTCTTTATAGAAAAATGATGAATTTTCATCACAAAACAAATCACTGGGATGGAGCTATTTGTTTTGTTGAATAAAAATAGTCCTCATGCACATTAGTTTAACAACTATAATTTGCGGAGTTGGCCACTAAGATCGTTTCAAATAATAATAATGTTGTTATTTGATGTCTCTGATTTCCTAAGTGCTTTCCTTGTTCTCAAAAATACAAGGGCATTTTGAGGCATTTGTTGCTTACAAGCCATTTTTTGGATGGGAAAAAAATAGGGTTTCAAAATCATTGACATGATTCTGACCTCATGTAATAATCAATGTTGTGCAAGTATTTGATTTTGTTAATAACCACCAAATATGGTTTTTTTTGTGAAATTTTCAAATCATGTTTGTTCCAGGTTTGTGGAAATAAAATATAAAAATGAGAACAAAAGAGCCTCCAATTTATCACTTGAAAAAATTCAACAAACTCATGGTTTTCATGAAACAATTGACAAAGAACCTTGAACCCGTATACACATGTAAGTGGTTCTTGGGTTTCATTTGACTTATGCTTGAATTAGTTGTTGCATGTTTTGATAAAAAGTTTGTATTGTCACGAGTGTCGGAGACCTATTATTTACCTTCATTGCCTAATGAACTAAGAAACACAAGCTTGTATCTACAAGAACACAAGTAGAGTGTGAGAATTGAGTTGTTCATGTGTTGTTGTGAAAGTATGTAGTTATATGGCATGTAGAAAACAACCTTTCAAGGTTTAAGAAATGCATCCATCAATTTATGGGAAGATTATGCTAAGTTATCAATGATCACTAAGTGGATGATTTGTTGATTCTTGGGTTTGTTTGTTAGGATTGTGATGATGAAATTGCATAACAAAATGTGATTCACAAGTAAAGCCATTGAGAAAATATTTCTCTTAGATAACTATTTAAATTTTGGATTATTTGTTGTTCGTATGGTTTCATTTAGGTCTAAAACTTTGGATTACATCACTAGAAGAAATTTTGTCATATATAATTAATCATTTTGCAACTTTGTGCAGTTGGATATTATTTACAATTAAATTGGTCATGCTTGCAACTACAAAATTCACACGACATATCTTTCGCATTATATAATTGTCTGTGCAACTAACATGCAACTAACTAACATACCTAAATTAATATACCTAATACATCTAGGTTAATATATATAATGGTGTACATGTGGGCTAATGAAACCAATATACATCTAGGGTAATATACATATGTTATCAAAGCCTAAGTTAATATACTTAAGCTAAATAATAACATTATAATAGTAAAGTCACTATCAACTATTATAAGTAATAATTTAGCTCATTATAATATGTAATTAAATAAAATTTAATTGAATAATATAATATTATTATTATTACACACACACACATTTGATGAAATTTATTTTTTTAAACCAAAACATTGGATTCTTTTTAGAAAATTTTGATTGTTAGTGTAAATTTGACTTTTTTTTTTATAAAATATTTGCCAAATTTTGAACACCAATTTTTTTAAACATTGGAATTTAATGTTATATTATTATAGGTACTAGTTATTATATTATTATAACCTATTAGCTAAATTATTATTTATAATAGTTAATGTAAATAGTGGTTATAATTAAGTTGGTCATGTTTGTAATTACAATGTTTAATCTATATATGTTGTCTTTCATTCTTATAGTGTAAAATACATAAGTAAGTGTGCTAGAAACAATTAAAAAAAAATGTTGTTTAAGGGATGAACTAACGAAAAAAGTTTGAAATTAAAAATTTAACCCAAAATAAAATAGGATTATTTAAAACCTACCTATTTAGCCTAAGCTTACCTTATCTAACTAAATGCCATCTGTCACATTCTATCGACCCTAAATTGGATGATCTAGATTTAATTAATTAATTAAACTCCTAAATATCAAAAAGGGTTTTTAATTTCCATGTGTCACCAAATAATTAGCCTTAAAAATGGAAACGTGTCATAAAAAAAAGGTTGCAATTTTAGTTGCACATTAAGTTGCATATGCAACTTCCTAGTAAAAATATGAATAAATGAAAATGTATAATGATTATATATTTACATGTCAAATATAGTGCATGTCACATGCATCTACATGTCGACTACAACTTATCTAAAATAACTGTAGGTAATTTTAGCTGCATATGTTGCTTGTCGTTAATTTTTAGTTACAAAATTTTGATTTTTTCTAATGCTTTAGGTTCATATGTGATCACAAGATAATGATAGGGAATAGTCATATTGAGTAATTGAAGAATGTCATTAGATGAAACATGAAATTTATTTAGAATAATGGTTCAATCAATCTTTTTGTTTGAACAATATTTTGAATTTACAAAAAACAACTTTACCAATCCTAAATTGGTGTATTGGAACAAATTTACAGAACATAAAAAATAATGTTTTAAACATAATTCATGTTTGATCACTATTCTAAACATTAAATTAAGAAATTCATAAACCCCAAGACCCAAATTACAATTAAAAACCTACATTTTTTTTAGTAATACTGATTAAACTATATTCATGCTTGATCAATAATCTAAATTTATCAAAAAAAACTTAACAAATATCATAAGGTGAAATATCAATAGACCAAATTTGCAAAACATTGAGAATAATGTTTTAAACACATTTCACGTTTGATCATTATTGTAAACACTAAGCAATCAAGTTGTAAAACCTAGGTCCCATAAATACAAATTTAATCCAAAAAAAATTTCAAAATTTATTTCTTTAAATTAACACTTAAATATTTTAATAACCTCATAGACTTGTGCAAATGTATGAAGAAAAAAACTGTGGCCAATGAGATTTCCAAAATGACACCTTTAATTGTACTTAAATTGAAAATACATGCCATGAAATTGAAATTGTCCATTCAATTTTGACAATGGATTTGAAAAAAAATGGTACATAAACAACAAAGGTGGCATGTGTTGGCAACCACCATAGCCTTTAAATATGTCATGTTTCTTCCTTTGATGTGCCATGTTCTTTTTTTGTTTAGGAAGACGTGAAAGTGATATAAATAATTCATCCACCTTCAAAGTCCAAAAATTAACATGACAAAATATTTTGAATTAAATACCCTATGGTGATGTTAGGTTTGAAACAAATTAATTCAAATTTGCAATGTTGAAATTTAAAAAGAATTTTCACTATATATGTCTAAAAAAGTCAAAATTATTGTAAAATTATTTTCCCAATAAAGAAAAAAATTGAAAATTTCAGTGAATTATACTTGAATTAAAAATGTAAAAGGCTGAAAATACATAATAACCCTTTTAAAGGTTATTTGAAAAATATGAACTATAGAGATATAATGACACCGTACCTTTGATTCTTGTTCAATGGTAATTAATTTTAAGGAATGCAAGCCATAATTGTTTTTGGAGCTCAATGTGTTGGATTTCAAGATAATCAAACCCTACACACGTTGCACACGTAGAATAGTCTTAGGCATTGAGTTGTCACAATGAACTTTGAAAATGTATCGAGATTTAAAATATTTAAATTGTCTTGTTGAAATTTTGAAATATTCAGAATGGGGTTGCCATACCCCCATTTTTCAAAAAATAAAATAAAATTCAGCAAATATTGTCAATTCTCAATTGTAGGTATGACATCCATCTATGCTTCAAATTCCTTCAATAGGGTAATTGCCCATCATTTCCATATTAATCTCAACATCTTCAAAATGAGGAAGTAAATACTTGATAACCTATTTACCTAGTACTAGAAGAATAACTAAATGATTTTTCAAATTGTTGAAAAATTCTATACTCTCAATGTCATTAAAAACGAAGTGTTGAATTGATTTGAGGATAGAATATTAATTATTTTAGCACTTGAGTGCTAAATCTATGATCACCGCATGGTACGATAGAAATCAACAAAGACATTTCAAAAAACACAAAAAAAGTAGACATAACTCATAAAAACATGATTAAAATGTGATAATGGATCAAAATCATGAATTAAAAAAATATCAAAAAACCTCATTGTCTGAGAGTAAATTATATTTAAAACTTCATATTAAAAAATAAAATGTTGACAATCATTCAAAAACTTGCTTCCTTTCCACAATATAAAGCATCTTTTCATTGATGAGTTTGCATATGTCTTTCTTGATGGGGAAAATTATATCATCATGTGCATGAACAAATTAGAAAGATGAAGCGTGGAAAAGAGAAGCTCTTAGTTCATAGAATATGTTATTCTTCATCAAGTTGCAAATCTTATTGTTGACATTCACCCACCCAAAGAACTAAAAACATTGGACCACAAATTGCCTCATTTCAAATCATTAATTAACAAAGAAAATAGTTTTCAAGATGTGATTGAGTGCCCCTATGACCAAGGTTTTTTAAATAATTGAATTAGACGATGAATTTCATCTATTGTGTGGGAGCTAGAGCAAATAATTTTAAATTCATGCAAGGGTAGCTCCTTTGGCATTTACTACTTCACATTGCCATGTTTCAAAGTCAAGTACTTGCCTATAAAATTCATTGGTAACTATTTATTTGAATTCCCTCCTATTGTGCAATGTGCATCAATAGACAAAAGAGTGCGAAGTTTTACAATAAATGAAACAAAAGAAAACCTACCTAGGTCCCTACCTACCTACCTACCTACCTACCCACCTTGATCCCTATGTAGACATTGTGAGTTAAACACTTTCGTACAAATATTAAAGTCGAGGTATGAGAACAAGAAATCTTATCCTTTGCAACCCCTCCCTCATGCAACTAAAATGTTTGATATTATTATAATTTGACCTATAGTAAAATTTTATTCTAAGGTAATAAAACTTTGCATTAGTTCTTGGAGACAAATGAGTGGTGTTGTGAAGTTCATTATGTTATTTATTAGCAAGGAAATTTCTTTATTTTTTGATGATAAAAAATGTGAAAAAATTCTCATTTACAAACCACCAAAATGACTATATGACTTGTCCACTATTGATGTCATTGCATATGTGAATGCATTCATGCATAACAAGTTGTTCTTTTTATCAATATAACACATTTTGCACCCATTGATATATATATGTGTGTGTGTGTGTGTGTATGCGTTTCAAATGTGCTTTAAATGATTTAGTTGATGTTTTTTGAATTGAGGATTAAGGACAACAAATATATTATCTGATACAATGATCATTACTAAAATGAGGACTTATGTTTAAAAAAAGATTGGGGTTATATTTAAAAAGACAAACTATGTGGGTTGAGAGGGAAATTTTTAATTACTTGTCAAAATGATATCTAGCCCAAAACAACCCAAAATCATTTACAACTACAATAAAATAATCATATTTCTATACATCGTTTTCAATGTGTAGCCATAAATATAGAAGGTCGATTAAATATTTTTATTCAAGATGACATTTTCCCCATATCTTCCTATGGATGATTGCCACTTAAGCTACATAACAAATTTACTAAAAAAACCTTATTATATAGTGCCAATTCAAAAAAAAAAAGATTAAATATAATCCATACTTTCTTTTAAATATCCAAATATTATGATGCAACTTACTTTATCTTTTGTTTTCATTATTTAGACCTATGACATTGTAATGTATTAAATAAATGATTATTTTAGAACATCTCCAATGGCAAAGAATGTATTGTAATATTAAAATCATTCTACATGTGAATTGATTGTGGAATGTAGTTAGTAGTTATGTTAATCTTTAAATTTAAATTTTATGATCATGAATGTAATATTTGAGCAAGATTCCAAAGTGAGCAAAATCCATCCCCCTGCTTTGTATTTTTCCCATATGGTTATCAATTGTTCATCATTATTTATGTCAATCTCAAATTTGATTTTACCACATAACATAGACATGAAAAAACACATTAACATGTGTTTTTCATGTCCATGTAGGTGGGTAAGGAAAATGGATGAGGTAGTTATTAGGAAAGAAGTAGTGTACTTAGGAAGAAATAATAATAATATTTTTTTGAATAGTAATTATCTAATTACAACATTACATAGCTAGGCCTCTTGAAGCTATATAATTTGGATAAATTTGGACTATACACTTGTAAACATATTATACAAATTTTAAAACATATTTATAATGTAAAATTTTTATTGATCATAAATAAACAACAAGTTGGAGGTCTATGTAGGTTTTTGCATATAAATAAACTCAAAACATTATTATGGGAGCATGTTTTTACATTTGTCATTGCCACAAAGATATTGCAAGTGACCTAAAATTCCACAAATATTTTGAATCATTTATTATTTAAAAAATGTTATGTTTATGTTTAAATATTCCCATTGGGGAGTGGAATAAAATAAGTTGTAACTGAAATATTTTTAAAATTTAAAATTAAAATTGATTATTATAATGTTACTGACCAATAATTATTGTAAAATTTTACACTTTATGCTTATAATAATTTCAAATATTTAAATAAAATTTTTATGTTAATATTTTTGGGTGGGGTTGGAGTTTTTGATTATATGTTTTTCTATTCATAATTTTAAATTGTTATATAACCAAAATAACCTTGTCAAAGCTTTAACGAAGGTTTTGAATTCACATTGAATTGAATCACCTTTAGAGATTGTATGTTGATTCAAAAAAAAATTTGCATAGAAATGTAAAGTTGATTTGTTCAAAGTATAATGCTTTCAATAACATTTTTTGACACCTTAATGTGAATTTTTAAAATTATAATTATTTTTTTGAATATGCTTCAAGATCATGCATGTAATTGTTTTGTTAAAATAAACTTTGATTTAAAAATTGCATGTCAAAGTAGGGGTTTCTAGAAAGTTTCTCATTGAACATGTTATACTTAAACTTTGGCCTATTATGTTCAAAGGAACTTGTTTGGGATGATGGTTAAAGTGTTGACATCCCTTTGATGAAATTGTGGGTTTAAACTTGGTTTAAGTGTAGATATACAATTCCATGTGTATAACCATGCAAGTAAACACATACATATACAAATGCATAATTAAAAAAACATGAATGACATGGGGCTACAACAATGGATGATATGTGGCTACAATATTGAATGCGATGTGGTTGGATTTCTCAAAATTAAAAAAATAAATTGGGACCAAATTCCCCAAGGAAAAAATAAATTAGGACATTGAAAATGGAATTATAAATATAATTATAAAATTCCCCAATGCAATGTGTGACTATCCAAATTGACCAAACCTAGTTTCACTGAAAATGTCCTAATAAATTTATCCTTTTACTCTAAAACCAACTAGGTTAAAAAAAATGAAAATGCCCATTTTCACTATTACCTTACTAGATTTTGGTAGTCAATAAGGACATAATTTCTTGTTACACACACACACACACACACACACAATGGTTTAAAAAAAATCTCTAGATTATCATAGGATAATTTGCAAATTTATGTGTCAAATGACAATACAAAAGACAATGCTACATTCCTAGAATCCTCATGTTTGTCTTTTAAAATGTTCTTCACATAAAAATATTTTATTTACTTGTTTTTTTTTGGTTTTTTTCATGGTGGGGTTTCCTTTCAACTTTTTAGATATGGAAGGAGACATGTTGATGGCCATGCCATGAGCTAAATTTTGTGAGAAAACATTCCACATGGAAATCATTAGAGGATAATGCATTGTGAATTAAATCCAATCCAATGGAGTGTTGTATTACTAAATGTAGTAGATTTTAGTGAAGAGTAGATTTCTTGATGAAGTGAACATAATAGTTATTACATATCCTTTTACCTTGTAACACTTCATCCATGTTCACACGTTTGATTTCAAATGTTTTTCGAATTTTAACTATTAGCTATCAATGGAACAAAATGTTGGTTGCTTTCAAGTGCCTTGCCTTGGTTAAACATTCCACAATGCCAATCCTCGGTGTCATCTACCATGCAATTTTGGGTTTTTAAAGTTGGGTGGTGAAAAAACCTACACATTGAAAAAAAGCTCAAACTATTGAAAGAATTCATATGTTTTTTAAGGAAGAATATGGCATTTGTAGGAGTTTCCATACACTTCACTTAGGAACACATGTCTTCTTTAATGTAAATATGAAGTTAAGTAATATTTAGGTATTTAAAGGTGTTTATGTGATTATCTTTATAATTTTCTTCTTCCTCTTTCAACTTGATTTGTTTTGTCTCATTGATTTTTTTTCTAGAGGTGGAATTATCAAAAGAGGTTTAAGTTTTTATATACTTTGAATAAAAATAATAATAATACAAGCTTAGATAGTACAAACTGAGATAGAATATGAAAAAAATAGATAAAATGATGTATCTTTTTATCATTTCAATTTGATGAAACCTAAAAGGCTTAATCATGTTTTGTATTTGGAAAATATTTGGAGAGTAAATTTTCATTCTTCCATATGATTTAGGTTTAAGGTTTAATTATTTTCCATCAATTTCTTTTTCTCTTTTTCAAACTTTTTGATGTACTGATTGGGCATCCTAAAAACATTGGTTCATGCATTCCTTTCATTCACAACTTTGCTTTCAATTTTCTTGTGCATTTTCACTCTATAAACTTCACCACCTCACGTTTCCCTCCACCTCTTCTTTAATTTCCACTTCCATCATTGTAACCAAGATGGAAAAACAAGAATTGATAAAAACAAGAATAAGAAGATTTTTAAATGAAATTTAAAAAAAAAGGTATGAAAATATCTTAAAACCCTAACACTCACTTCATTAAAGTCTCATGCTCAATTTCTTTATAATCAAAGAGAAGAGAACACATCAAGTTGAAAGATTTTTTAAAAAAAAAATGAAAAAAAAAGTTTAAAAAAAATTCATATAAACTCTTAAGAAGAAGAATGAAGAATGAAATTAAAAATAAACACAAAGATATTTGTTAAACCTTAACATTTCACTTCATTAAAACATCACATTCAATCATCATACAATTGAAGAGGCTAAAACATATCAAGTTGAAAGAATGAAAAAAAAACCAACAAAAATGAAATAAGAAGAAGAAAGTTACAAAGAAAATCACATAAATCCTTAGAAAGAAGAATATGAGAATAAAATACAAAGCAAACACAAAAATAGCTTTTGAACCCTAACACCCCATATTCATCAAAATCTCATTGATTATCACCGTACAATCAAAGACAACAAACACATCAAGTTGAAAGAAGTGGAAAAAAACTTTCTTAAAAATCACAAGCATATTTTTTAAATTCTAAATTTGAATTAAAGCATTTTCATCTACAAAAGTAAAATAAACTCTATGCAAAATTTTGAGAAAAATGAAATATCATAATACATGGGCATCTTTGGCATAAATTAAATTATTTTGTTGAATTAAAAAAGTTTGTCTGTCCTCTATTTTGAGTGATTTAAAAATGTTATGGAGTGTTGCCTCAAGCTCTTGAAATCATCTTTGAAGTGCAAAGGAAAAAGATCAATGAAAAAATCACAAGAAGAAAAATAAGCTTTCCAACTTACAAAATGCATTTTTTTTTTTCCTCCTTTGAACCCCTTTTACTTTCAAATGTCATTATTTATTTATTTATTATTTATTTTAAACGATTTAAAGTGCTATAGGAACATCACCTGAAGTTCTACAATTCATGTTTGTACTCTAATAATAATAGAGCAACATACAAGGAATTATTTTGGGTGTTTGAGAACTTTCTCACTTTTAATCCGTTTTTGACGATTGTTTTGGGTGTTTGAGAATCAACCTTTGTAGTGTTTGATGGTTTGTTTATTTGAGTTTTTAACCTGCTTTATTTTGGGGAGCTCTAACTTTCTCATTTTTAATCTGTTTTTGATGATTGTTTTGGGTGTTTGAGAACTAGCTTTTGTAGTGTTTGATGGTTTGTTTATTTGAGTTCTTAACCCCTTTTAGTTTGGAGAACTCTAACTTTGTCACTTCTAATCTGTTTTTGACAATTGTTTTGGGTGTTTGAGAATCGGCCTTTGTAGTGTTTGATGTTTGTTTGTTTGAGTGCTTAACCCCCTTTACTTTGGGGAGCTCTAACTTTCTCACCTCTAATCCGTTTTTGATGATTGTCACTGTGTCAGATGTGTCAAAAGGAGGGGTTCAAGTTTTGTTTGGACACCAGAAAACAAAGAGCCCTCCCCTTGAATCCGGCCTGCCCTGAGCGCTTAAGTGTTCGGCACAAGTCCGTTGGCACAAGTTCCGAAGCAATTTGCTTTGCTTCTTATCGCACTAATTTGTTGCAGAGAGTGTAACATTCTGCTTGCAAGAAGCTGCGGAAGCTTCTACAGTAGTAGTGAGAGAGTTTATAGTCTAGTGTCCACTTGTGGTAATGGCGTCGCAGGCGACAACTTTGACGAAATATTTCTTCGTTTGTTGTCGAAATCTTCTTCCTGTTTCGTCTCTCTCGACTGCTACTCACGGGATCAAGATTTGTGGACACGATCCACAGAGACCGAACCTGAGTGCCGCCTTACGCACAAAGTACACTTCTGCTGTCACATCAGAATCCATTTGTCGATGGAATGGGAGGGGATTAGGTTTGGTTTATCGATTCAGAGTGCAGAGGAGAGAACTCGTGGTATATGCTTCAAGCTCTCAAAGGTAAAAAAATCATTTCCAACACCTGCCTCTTCTTTGGATGCTTTATTTTCTCTCCACGATGAGCAATCAGTCTCGTGACCTTACAATTTGAAGCGAGCGAGAAGTTCTTCGTCTTTAGGGTTCAGGGTCTAATTGTATATACATCTGCCTGCAAATGATTTAGGGATTTGCAAACGGAGGATATTTTCCTTCTTCCAATTGAGTTATTTAAAAAAAAATGACAGTCTGGTGAGTAATTTCAAAGCTGTGGAAGTTCCCCTGACAGCCTGGAGAGTAACTTCCACCTGTTGGAAGTTTTTCCTCTAGCTGTCCATGAATGGTTTTCTTAGGGCAGGTGAGGGACCAAAAAATACAAAGAAAAGAAAGTTGCAGTGCCTTACAGGAAGATAATTGTATATAGAATTGCCTGCAAATGATTTAGGGTTTTGCAATAGAGGATCTTTTTACCTTCTGGAAGAAGGAAAATATCCTCCATTTGCAAAACCCTAATTTCATTTGCAGATTGAAGAAGAATTCAATCTGTGAAGAGAATTGTATATAGATTTGCCTGCAAATGATTTAGGGTTTTGCAATGGAGGTGTTTTTTCCTTCTTCCGATTCTGTTTCTCATTCAGAAGAAGGAAAAGAATCCTCTGTTGCAAAACCTAAATCATTTACAGATTGAAGAAGGATTCAATCTATGAAGATAATTGTATGATTTAGGGTTTTGCAGTGGAGGGTTTTTTTTTCCTTCTTCCAATTTTTTTTCCCAAGTGGAAGAAGGAAAAAATCCTCCATTGCAAAACCCTATATCATTTGCAGATTGAAGAAGGATTCAATCTGTGGATCTGGATCACTATCTTTCCAGTCCCATAAGTCTCACTCCTGGATGCAGATCATAGCCATGCTGTTTTGCAGGATGAGCAATCTTTCTGCCTGTGCTTGTGCTTGTGCAACTGGTTTGTTTTAGAGAGTGATGGACACATTTTTTTTGCAATTATATTAAGCCTGAGATGTTGGCCATTTGAACAAGATCTTATCTGTGGACTTCAAGGGTTTGAAATGGAGGATTTGCATTCCCTCAGATTTGTTTCTCAAGAGTCCTCTGAGGATCTGGATCATCATCTTTCCAGTCTTATAAGTCTCATTCCTGGATGCAGATCATAGAGTTGTTCTTCATAGGATGTGCAAACTTTCTCATGTTTGGTCATGTTGGTTTGTTTTAGAGAGCATGGATATGTTCTTCTTACAAATGCATTAAGCTTGAGATGTTGGTTGTACAAGCAAGATTTTTTCTGTGGATTTTTAAGCATCATTTCTCCTCAAAGGTCTTCAGGCTCGTTTCCTGGAGAGCCCTCACTTCTACAGTGTGAGTGTCTATTTTTGTTACTGAATCCAATGCATGGTGTTGTATGTCACTTAAAGGCAGGTGGACACTGGATGATGTTGAGCGAATCTCAAGAGGCAAGTCTAGTAAAGCAAAGATGGGAAGCCGGCAAGTTCCCCATCGCCTGTCTGCAGAAGAGCGTAAGGTGCATTTTCCTTCCACCTCTGGCAACTGTGGTCTGCTGCAGAAGAAACCTGTGATGAGCTGAAGAGGGTAGTGGCCACTTGCTTGCAACATTGGTGAATGCAATGTATTGCTTCCAAAAATGTAGAAAATTCAGCTGCTAATAGCTTCAGTTGCATCAAGTTTGTGACTCCAGCAAAACCATAGTTTGTTGTGATGTTATGTTATCTTCAAATTGTTGTCATGGAGATTTCTCTGCAATTTCACAGATATATTTGTTGTGATATTGGTCAGGCATTTGATCTAGCCAAGAAGAAGGGCTATTTGGTTGTGCGTGTGTTATCAAGACGATATCCACTGGTCAATACATACCGAAATTTCTGTGACGCTTCCAATTGTCCGTGTATATTTATAGAACAGGTACTTGTTTCTGAAATCCTGATCTTTCAATTAGGGTTGTGAGCTTGAACAAATAGAGATTATGTTTAAAGTCAGCAGCTCTTCACTGCTATTTATGATAAAGGTGGTGGTCTGACACCCTGAGCAACTCTCAGAAGTTTATGACTGCACTCTTTGTCATGTTACCTTCAAGTTGTGGAGATTTCTCTGCAATTTAGTAGATGTATTAAAAGTTTAACACACTTCATAAGATCAACACAGCAATGGCCATTTTTCAGAGGGCAAATCGTACCTTCAAATTCAGTAAGTACATTGGTCTTTGTTGGTATCACAATGCTCTGGTCTTGCATTATATGGGTGAGGGTGAGATTTACTGTATTGGTGCACTATCACAGACAGTAATTAGCTCTAGGAGACTTGATCATTTTTAAGGGCAATCCTTCTTAGATGGTGATTGTTGATGGAGGGTACATGGACTGACCAGTGATATTGTTTGTACCCAACTAATAGAATTCTATAACTAGACTATTGTCATTATGTTTTGATGCAGGGCCGAGAAGGTGTGGATAATTTGGTAATTGACTTGACACCCCTTCAACTTGATGAGGACAATCTGCGTGATTTATCTGAAAAAGTGCGTGAAACTATGCAATTACTGGAAGAAAATTCAACAAAAGACACTGAGCATGATGAGGACCCAAAATGTAGAGAACTGAACGCTGAGGAAGTACCAAGTTTTGATCAATCAAGGGAAGCTAAGTCTAAAGTAGAAGGCATCTTGAAGTTTACATTGAGTAGGTCAGGAGCAAAGTCTATGTCTCAGGCTACCTGGAATATGTGGCAGGTTAGCACTAAAAGTGAATCTAATAGTGTCAATTACAGTCTAAAATGATGGTAGCTTTAAATTTCTAAACCTAATTTCAAAATTGAGTTCTAAACCCTTTTTGTATTAGTTTGGTGTGATTAGACTGAGATGACAGGCCTCCCTCTCTGTTGACTTTGAACACTCTGCTTTGCACAGGTAATACAGCCCATGCTATTAACATCTGTTTATGCTTCTGCTTGAAAAGTAAAGAACTGCCCTACACTGAAATAGATTAGAAAACTTTGTATATAACATGCAGGACTTCAACTTGTGCTAGCAAAGAACCCAAGTTAAAGATTTCTACTGATTGTTCTTTGACAGAAATTGAATTCCTTTTGGAAATGAACTTTTGTCAACAACATGATGCACTTCGAGATGATATCAAAATTGGCTTTAAAAAAGGACTTCCAATGAGTAGCCATGGGATGTTGCTGAACAATACAGGGGGAAACCAAAAGACAGCATCAAGAAATTGTTTGGCTTTGTTTCTAAGAACTTCATGAGCACAAAATATGGATCACCTTCTTTGAAGCCCCTAGGGTTTTGGAATAATTTAGGAAAAATTTAGGGATGTGTAAAAGGGTTGTCGATTGTTGCCCAAAATGTCCACATTAAATTAGATCTTATATGGTGTATAGGCATGGTTGAGGGTTGCTTCTTTGAAGCCCCTAGGTTTGCAGAATTGTTTTTGGGAGTATATAGGGACGTGTAGAAGAGTCTTGATAGTTGGCAGAAATGCTGAACATCGGTCATAAGAATTGTTTTTTGTTGTGGCAAATTTTTGCCACAGTGACAAATTTCAAGGAAAATTTTGATTTTCTTACTGCAAATTCAACTAATTTTGAAATGTTTTTGCAGAAAAATGCTAATTTTTTGAAACCACAATCTGTTTTTAAAAATTGACCCTTGGTCCAACGTCATATGTAAGAAATTTCATAACAAGAAATACACATAACTTAATTCATCATTCATGAAGACTCATTTTTCATACAGAATGAGTGAAATCCACCAGTCATCATCAAATTTGTTGTTTATGATGAAGTTCATGCGTCAATGTTCAGTTTCCATCCATAATATATATGTAAAGAAAACATTAAAAGACATTACTTAGATGTTGGGCCTACGGCAAGGTTCTCAGGTCCTCAAACATGTATAAATAGAGGTAAGGGGTACCTGGGGATCACTAGCTACATTCTGGAATGGGCACTGGTACATACTGTTCACACCCATTCTACCACCACAATTAGCTTGTCCAAGTATAAGGACTGAGAGGGTTGTGCATATTTAAAATTTCACAAGCCTAGTGATTAGGTGGTCAACTAGATCATCTGCACATATTCTAAAATTTCAAGGGCCTATTGATTAGGCAGTCACTTTAATCATCTGCCAATTTGTAACATGGAAATTTCCCCCATTTAGTAAGGTTTTCTTCCTGTCATGGCAAAGGGGGGGCTGGGTTCCACCATTCACAACTTCAAATTGTATAGAAAATGTGGGAAAGAAGTGTCAGAACTCTGCCACTACTATTTCAGTCCTTATTAATCTGACTGCTGGCTCCATCTGACACATATATACCATGGAAGAACTTGTCATATTGAGGATGGCAGGAGAAGTTTCAGATATGACACAACCTTTTTGAGCCAGGCATAAAGCTCTCTTAAGAATCCTCCAAGTATGGGCGTACCAGGCTTTGATAATATCAGCACATAATTTGTACATAGATGTCACTGCACAAATGAGCCCTTCTGCCACAATTTCTGACAGCAAGCATCCCTCACGACTGACACCATTATGTCCAAAAATAAGCAATTCAAGTCATGCTTGTTGACCTGCTGCACTCCAGTAGCTTCTCTATATATGGACTAACCTTGGACATTTGGCCATGCAGGGCTGTAATTCCTGTAATTCTTTGATTGAGACCTCTGACCATCTTGTTCACTATTGTCCCCATCAATTCTGGTGGAGTGATCCCCAATGTTTTCATGGAGGCTCTTTGAATGAGCTGAGAGCAAAGAATGAACTCTTTGAACCAACTGCAGATACAAACCACCACCCAAATCACATCATCAGTGAGGGACTAGATCAAACTGTATGTAATCTGGGTGCAATGGCTGAGATCTCAGATCATGATTCTCACACAACTTATCATGAGTCTTCTTCATCCAAGGGCAAGTAACCAGGCCTTGCACAGCAATCTTGCTAGCTTCTTTCAACACTGAGAATTTAGTCTCAAAATTCAGAAAGTTGACAACAATCTGTTTTAACACAGATGTCAAGGAAAAAGGTTTTAACACAACAGGAGGCCTACAGTTGTTTTATATCAGGCCATGACTTAGGATGCATTGTAAGCTTATGCCAAGTAATGATCATAGTGGACATACCACATCCAGACCTTGCCCTGTTTGGACTGATACTCGTATAGCCCTGGCTGGGCCTAATAATGCATATAGCTCCAGGTTGTTGCTGGAAAGCTCTGTGGGGGGTGGAGCTGGTGACAAAAGGTCTCCTTTGGAGACTACATCCAGCCATGGTCGATCAGCAAACCGTTCCTTCATTTCCTTGTAGATCAAGAACTATCACACACAATGACATGAAGTCAAGTTGAGCAACTGGTTGTGATGTTGGTGAGAGGTATGGTAGTCAGCCTGCTGGGGATGACATGCACACATCAAAACAGCAGAACACAATATATTCTAGTCTGATCCAGCATCATTCTTCTATGTACTTATAAGTCTCAGGCAAGCTCTAGAGCATGCACAAAGAATGGCATGAGTTTGGATTTGCATGCCAAATGTGGATTTACCTGGTCAGGAACTGTGGTCCCACAGTCACCTGTGAGGTCATGCACATAAAGAATAGCAGTTGGCAAATGAGATAGAGCTGCCAGTGTCAACTTCTCAATGTTGTTCCTCTCATCTGTCAAACACCCAATTCAGAGACACTTCTTGAAAGAGCTCTTCCTACAGCAGTCACACCAAATAGAGATACTCACAAGTACCAAAATTGAGCAAACCTGACTTTTGAAATACCAACTAACTACCATGACCTTCCAATGTGAAACCTTGAACCAACCAATCAATATACAGAAAGTGAGCATCAGGGTGTAACAGAAGTAATGAATGGTGGATGATCTGCAGAGACAAATATTACCATCTGAACGCCTCAGTAAACCTGGGGTATCAGTAACCTGCCAACACACAATAGCCACCACACATTCAACTTCTGCACACCAGGCTTTGTGATCCCATACAATCTTGAGATATGAAGTATTTCAGGTGTCTGAGCCACTCAACCAGCTCAGTGACAATCTCCCCACAAAAAATTAGAAAGGACAATCACTTACCTAAACTCTCCTAATATCTCCTAATCAGCTTTGCTCATCTAGGATACACTTACAGTAAGCAAAAAATTGTCTATTGTCAACAACTGGTCATACATGCTAAGCAAACAGATAAAACATCTGTACTCAGAATGATGATCAAGGTGCACCTGGAATCGTTGATTTTCTACAAAGAAATGGCCCATTGAGATGCCCCTTGTTGTGAATGGATAGTTACAGACCTACAACCCCACCATATATTGGGACTTCAGACAAAGGTCAGGCTCAATCTTGCAAAATTTCCTGTTCTAAAGGCCCATTACATGCTCACCAAAAGTGGGATGTATGCACACTGATGCTGAAGTAACAGCAAATACTCATGAGAAAGCAACAAAGGCCAATATGTCAGAGAAGAACTGCCAATCACACCTGGTATAATCTGGCAGCTGCTATTCATATACTGTACTCAAACACCATTGATCCTCTCTTAACTGAGGGAAAGAAAAATTGTACACAGGGTTCTTCCAAGAAAGTACCTCAGGTTTACCAGATGAGATAATTCGCACCAACGATGACTTGCCTACATTTGGGGCTCCCACAAGGCAAAGTGTGGGTGTCCTTGGGTGCACCACTGGCATTGCTCTTAAGACCTGGAGGAACCCCAACACAATGTAGAGAAGATAAGTCAACCCAATATTATTTCTTTCTCAAGAAAGAAAGTTAAAAGTAGGTGGCAAAGGGAGAAATGATCAACGCTGCCAATCAACTCACAAATATGCCGGACCTTGTTTCAAAACTCACAACAATCAGGCTATGCACCAAGGTAGCTGTCCCTCATTTTAACTTGATTTTGTAGGACATGTTTCACAACAATCCAGAAGGGGTTCATCTTAAGATCCTGACTCTGATTCTTCTGTACTTCTGTCAGAGCTAGAACCATATGAACACTGTGTGACATATACACAAAAGATTCACTGGACAGACAAACATATAAAATATATCATCTACAACTACTAAACTGAAATATTCAAATTCTGGAAATGCTCCCAGTGATGAATGCAATTATGAACCATAAGATCTACTGTCGAAACTGTACCTTTGCAATCTCTTTCAAGTCGTCCACTGCTTTGCCATGTTGCTTGAATAGCTCTTCAAGCCTCAGAAAGCCCTACTGTATGGCATGGTCAATATTTCAAGGACCGGAATGTGGATACCCTGAGGCAAGTCAGATGAAAGATGAAGCTGAAAGAACAGCAAGAAGCAGCTTAATTCCAAAATCTGTCTGACCCAGCTAGTCCACCAAAGTGTTGGCTGCATTGCAACCAATCACTCATGCTCAGAGTGTCTACCTCATCTAGGCGCTCCCCAGCCTCTCGCTTTGTTGTTGACTGCAATCAAATCCAAACAAAGAACCTAATAAGCAATTGTCACATAGATTGCTCTAACCTCTATTGAAGCAGAATTTTATGCCACATTCCTAAACAGATCTTGAGAAACATGATGTCATACCTTGGCACATACGGATGCACTGTTCTTTCCAAAATCCAGTATTTTCTTACGGAGCCAATCAACTCTTTCCAATGTCTGTACCAGGCAGCAGTTACATAATTGACACAGAATGTTAGTTTATCCTAGAAGCATGTAACACGATATTGTGTATGAGGAGGTGTTCACTTTTTGCAAACAGGTAATCGTGCAATCCAAGTAGCCTGTATGTGAGAGGGCAATTCCACCAAAGCAATCTGTTGTTCAATACTGCAAACAAACTATCAGCAGGATAGGTGTACCTCTTGGTATGTGCCTGGCCCAAGAGTAAGCTCAAGGAGGGACTGCTCATAAGGATGAAGCTGCTCACTTGATGGGAATGAGTGGATGTACCCTTTCAGTGGCAGTGACAGCTCCTGCAGACAGGTGCACAATTTCTATGAGTTTCATAATCAAATCAAACTACATGTATGCAGGTACAAGGTTGTCTAATTACAAAGGCCCAGTAAAAGAAATTTTCACCTTTGTCAGGGCATCCAGTTGCTTGGCACCCCTGTTTCGCTCCCGTTTTGCTGCATTCAAGATCCCTGAAGACAGAGCCATGTATGAATATTAAGGACATCACAAAGAACAAATAAACTAGCTTCAGAATTTTCCAAAGCATGGTCTACCACAGCACAGTGCAGCAGAGAAATGCTCTGAGACGCATCCTGATAATGTGGTGACACAAAAGACTGGCCTGCTATATGCACAACATAACAATCAGCTGTGGCATTTCTGAAGTAATTTCACAATGGACTTCCCAGCAACTCTGACCAATGCAACTGGGTTTAAGAGACAGTGAATTTTCCTGGTTGAAAAAATTCTCTCCGGATCAATAGAATCAAGGGATCAGGTTAATGAAAAGGCCCCCAGACATTTGATTGAAAGAAAACAGCAGCAATTTGCACATGCATGTGGACTGCTAGAGAACCTTTTGTGGGTCGCACTAGCTTTGCTCTTCTCAGCGCACTCCCAAGAATTTCATACCCAGGAGACACAACTGGAAGCTGCTGAAATGCCCCCACATCCCTTCTCCTGGCAGATGCCTGTAAACAACAGCCATCAAATACTCTTATCATGTGCTCTGGTGAGCTTCTGCTCACTTAGAATATCAATCATTGTGTTTGCAGGCATCACCAAAACCCAAGAAATTTGAGCAGTACCTTGACAGGAATGTCAACATCAACACCTGCATGTAACAGCTCCTCTAGTTTGTTGTCAACCTCTTCTGAATTTACATCAAACACTCTTACCATGTGCTTCGGTTAGCTTCTGCTCACTAAGAATATAGATCAATGCCTGTGCACATCATCAATACAAAGTCAAAGAGATGAGTGGTACCTTGACAGGAATGTCAACATCATCACCCACCTCCAATGGCTCCTCTAGTTTGTCAACAATCTCTTCTGAATTTATGGTTTCACCTGCCACGACTGATAAACCCTGTGCTGTGCTTCCCCAAAATCTGTCGAGCGAGGAATCCCCAACCCGTGTGCTACTTGCACAGACTGCTGCTCTCCATGTACAAACTGCTCAATTTCATGCAAACACAACATGAATAACTCCATCAGATCCATGCTAACAAAACCACAGGTAATCCTCAGACAAGCATCCAGCTTCAAACTCCCGTGGAATTCATTCATGTGACCTTATTCCAAAGAAACATTAAAACCCTAAACCCTAGAAATTCAGCATACGCAAACCTTGTACCCTCAAAACAACAAAAAAACCCTACTTCATTCAACCCTGGGCACAAATTCTTTTTTCTAGGAAAACACTATCCTTGAAACAATGTCTTTGCAAACAAAAAAATCATCATAATCATGATGAGAAAGGAAGGAAAAGTACCTGAAGATGTTGCAAAAGTAGTGAACACGGGGTGAGCCAGGGTACTACAACAAACAGCAGATCTGTGTGAGCTACTACTAATGCACCAGGGCTTGAGAAGATATAAATGAGCAGACCGGCAACTGGAAAGGCCACACCTGAACGCAGATATATGCTGCATCGCTGCCACCTTCATCCCCCCCCCGCCCCCCCCCCCACACTACGCACTACAACAACCTAAACTGCCTCTTCATCTTCTGTGCTCCACACCCTACTGTCTCCTCTCTTGCTATCCAACAGCACATAGAGACTCCCTCCTCCTCACACGGCCACTGCTCACACCGTTCGGCAACTCCCAACAACACACTAACGCAGCTAGCGAGACAAGTACGAGAGAGAAGGAGCGCCAAACCCTAACAAAAGGGTATCAATATTAGTAAGATACCCTTTTCTGGACCAAAATGAGAACTTAGGGTATCTATACAGTAATGATATAAATGATGATATCCGTTTTCAAAAAATCGAAAACTGAATTATTATTATTATTATTTCTCCAAAAACCAAATTAACAAATAACAATTCCCCAAAGTTACGGTATTTAGCCCAAATGACAAAATTGTTTTGGATTGAGGGGAACAACCTTTGGATTAACCTTGGGAACATTCTTGGGAACATCGGTAGTAATGATCTTGAGGAATTTTTGGGGAGGGGAGATTGTAGGGTTTATATGTGGGAACATTGGGAAACTGGGAACATTGCAAACGAACAGAAATAACCATTTTAGTGTAATCTAATGTCATGGTAATATAATCTAATAAGTGACATTACTCTGTTTAAAAACACAAAATAATATAAATACCTTATTGCAATTGCATAAGCATTTTGAGTTTAAAATGCTACGCAAAATGAGCAAAAACAACATAAAGAATTTTGGAAAAAGTTCTTTGTATTTTGAGTGTGTTTGTTTTCTCATTAACATGCCTGGAACTCTGTCAATCGGTGTGTTCTTTATAAGTGTAACTGGAACTCCGTCAGTGCATGGATTTCACAATTTCCATCTGAGCTTAACACTAAATGTTCAAAGCTCCTGAGTGGTCAGACCTACATGGTTGGTCCATCCAGAAATCATTCATGCCAGAACACACAAAGTATCATGATACTGCTATTCACTCAACTGAAGTGTTGTCTCTCACTTGCAAGTTGCATCCATATATAGCCAAAAAACAGAAAGCGGTGCAGACTGTTATATAGAAATGACAATGCAATTAGAAAGCAGAAAACTACTGTTTTGTTTGTCTACATATCGGCTTACAAATTAGTGGATGCCTTTGAAACTGGCAGAATAGAAATTGCTGGAACATTGCAATTTTCTATAAACTCAAAAGGTCAGAAATACTTTCAACACAAATCTGAGGATATGAAATCAAGTAGCACATCTGAAACTGAGGGTCCAACTCTCCCAAAAGAAACAAGGTTAAACAAACAACTACAAAGGTGGCAACATGTGTCAAACCTCAGTTACTCAGAGCAGAATCCATCAAGATGGTTAACACTATCTCAAGAAGCAATGTGACCAATCTACTTACTGGCTAGGTCGTTACCTCACTCTCTGACAACCACGTCACATTTTACCACACATTGTCTGCCAAAACTTTCCACTGGCCTATCTCCCAGGTCATTCATTCAAATGAAGACCCCCTGTACCAGATAGAGGGGTCAGTCTAATCATCAAGAGCATAAATCAGGTCCCGTACTTCCTGCTTGAGTGTAGAATATTTTGACTGAAGGGGAGCAATACGTGCATCAATATCTTTGCTGCTCAGTTTACGTTCATATGCCTCTACAGTGGCAACCTGCTTTTGCTGCAGCTTCTCCACCATCTCTTTCTCCTTCTGCAATAACACCTCCACCTGGTGTGCACTTGGTAGGTCAGTTTCAAAGCCTCATAATGAATAATAATAAATCCCAATAAGCTTTGTATGACACTAAAGGATCTCACAGTACTACATCAAATATTACAGTGAGCAGCTAATGGTCAGGACTCCATAGTCACGATACATGCACTTGCAATCAAGGGGTGGATGCACAACAGGCTACACAACACATTAATGTATTGCCAACAATGTTTGGCATAAAGATCAGTGTTAATACAGGTGTTTTCAACTTGCAATTCCATGACCTTGCTACCAGCCTGGGTTCATGGACTAATCTCCACCACCCAGCTTGCTGACACTGATGAATCTTTCAGCAAGAAAAGAACCTGAAGTTAAACTTGAACATACATCAACAGCAACCCAAATCAAAACACAGCATGGTGTCCACACCTTAGGCAGAACAAATGATGAGCGGGCTGACAGATGGAACGACTCAGAGAGTGCCTTGAGGTCTTTTGAGGTTTCCTTCCAGGTGGCATCAGCTGTCTTGCGTGCCACTTTACATGGTGCTGTGTCCCCAGATCGTGCCACATCACGTAGTGATGCCTCCAAGCGGTCTGCTGCCTCCCCTCGAATCCCGATCACCTTCTGGAGTCGTTGAACTAAATCGACAAGCTGTCAACCCAAACCCAGACTCAGCATCTACTACATAAAGGACAGGACAACCTGTGGCACCCACTCCTTAAGTTTCACATCTAATCTAGTCTGATTGGTCAAGGGTACAAGCATACTCCAAAGCAAGACAACAAGAAATGTACTGAATTTCTGTGTGCACAGTAGCATGAAACCAGTAGGGAGCTAGCTACTTTGTGGACTTGATGGGGGTAAGAATTGAACTTCTCTCTGAATCAGGAGTCCATTGTCTTTCAGGGGAAAAACTGTTTGCACAGCATTTTCCACCATCCATTGCTATCCCTATGTTAACGTCCTATGCAACTGGTAAAGGAATTATGAACAGTGGAGGGACTTGCATGATACACTAGTTTCAAAACTTTCATCAGCATAAAGTTTCACCAATTTCTTATGAAGAAGGAAGGAACTGTATCCTGTGCCTTAAACTATCAAGAGAGTCTTTTTAAAGACTCTGGACAAATTTCCTAAAAAGCCACCCGATACTGTGAAAATGGAATGTACCTCCTCACGCTGAACTTGAGCTTGGAAAGATGCTGATGACTTGGAAATAGGGAAGTCAAAATGAACATAGGCTATGCAGAGCACAAAGAATGCAAAGAATCCAGTCACCAACAGCAGTGGCTCTGCTAACATGGCAATGGAATTGAATCTGTAATAAACCTACAAATATCGGAACACACAAAAGTTAGAGATGCCAAAAATGGTACAAATTTTGCATAAAGTAAAACATCAAAATTATCAAGAGGTGTACCTGGAAGAAAATGTTGTGATGCTCAGGAACAGCATTTTTCTTGGTAAGCACAACCACAGGACGACCCACTGTATCCAAATAAGTGTGCTTTATCTGTGGAACAACTCACTCATCAGCAAGAGCAAAATGCTTACACATTACACAGCACACAATTATCGAAACAACCACTATCTCATTCATTGTGCAAAATTCTCACCTCCTTGTCTTGCTCAACTGCAAAAGGCACAGAGATGGTTGGTTGCGTTGATCCTTCTGGCAATACCACCTGTAATCAATATGCAGTTGATCAAATGTAGGAACTGTGTTCCAAATGCCAGGAAGTAGGCCAACACCAATAGCCATCCATATTGTTGCAGAACATGTTTATATGATGGAAGCTAAATTTTAACCCTACAGCGCCACTCACAAGTGTTCTCTATGTGTGCTACAGCTACTTGAAAACTGACTTATCAACCACAGAATGAAGCATTCTTATTGCACCTTTACAATGAGATTGTCAACCACGACATGGCCAAAAGAGCTGCCAAATGTAATATTAAGGAAACGGCGACCGTCTGAAGACTTGAACATGAAGTCTTCCAGAGGAACACTATAACCCAGTGTGAATGTCACCTTCCACCCTCCAAAAAGGGGGTAGCGTGGCTCCAACTCCAGTTCTGTCTGCATAACACACAAAAACTCCACTCAGAAAGCCTCCTCAAGATTGCAATTTTGGCATCATCCTGCCCTAGTCTCACACCAAGTTTTCAAGGTGATCTAATTGATTAGTGTGGCATGTTGACCTTCTTGAAGTCTGAGCGCAGGTGTGATGTTGAGATGTTGCCAATTTCGTCCCGATAATAGACTGAGTGTGCACGAGGGGGAAGCCTAGCCAGCAGATGCCGGAAAGAAGCTGCTCCACTTTGAGCAGGTCTTGACTGGTAGTCAAACCTGTTTACAACCAAAATTACACAATACATCAGGTCCACCAAACACACAGAACAAATGGACAGTTATGTGGATACTGACCTGCCTTTCAACTTGTAATTAGCACATTCTATTGAAGGCAGGGATATGACCAACCTAGAGAAACTGCCCTTGTGCCGAGCCCCTCCATGAGAAAGCTTGTAATTCTCAGTCACATAAATGTTGCCCCAGTGTGAGATTTCTATTTCTCTGACCAGCTCTTCCACCACTGCAAATGGCTGGTTGTTCTCAAAGTGCAGGGTGATAGGAGCAGTTGCCAGAGGTTCCACATTCTCATATGGACCATACCGTACCTCTGAATCCACGAGCTTTGTCACCCCCACTTTGCTGTATGATTCCACCCGGGAGTTTGGAAGCTTAAATGTGGTTGACTGGACCTTCACAGGGTAGGGAGACAGGAAGTAGGCACTCTCATGGAAGAGAACCAACTGTGCATCTGATTGCCCAATTTCCTCTGGAAAGGGCTTCAACACATGGGTGAGAACCACATAAGTCTCCAGAGAGAGAGACTCCCCTCCTTTCAGGGGTTTTGGTAGAGCAACTGAAAACAGCATCACTCTACCATTACTAGACCCTGATGTCACTGTCAAAATCAGTGCTGTTGACTTGCTCTTGCTCTTGCTCTTGCCTTCAACAAGCACAGCCTGCAAAAATGCAACCTTCTCTGCATGCTCCGTACTCAAGGAAAACAGTATCTCTGATACATCATCTGTTCCTGCATTTTCAACCTGCCAAGCACCCACCCCAATGTTTCTCTCTTAGGAAAAAACATGCTCATGGAATGCTTACATTGTGCTAAAGTCAATGTTCCTTCCACCTCGGACATTGCAATTTGCCACAATTTATAGTATACCAGCTGCACCATGGGCATCCAGAACCCCTCTTCCATGCAGCTTACAGTGTACCAATAGAAAGGTTGGTACAGTATTGAGGCAAATCCTGATCTGTCCCTTACATACATAATCAGCTCACTCATGACCTAGAAGCCAACAACAGGACCAAGCATTCCCCCCACGTAGATGATGCCTCGGTAGAAACAGCAGAGAGGAATGGCAGAATTGTGTACCTTCAAAGAGCTTGCTATTCTCACGATCTGTGATGTTAGATCCACCTGCACATCGACCAAGAAAAAACAATTCATACAAAGCTAATCTTCCAAATGTGAGAAGGGAAATCAAAAGCACAAAACGAAAATACACAAATAGAGAGACAAATAGCACATCACAGAGAATATTTCCTTGCTTCCTTCCTTCCTTCCGTCCTTCCAGCAGTGGAATCAAAAAACCCTAATAGATCAAAACCCCCGCCAATTCCTTCACTACGACCCGCATGCTCGAACGATCTCGACGTAACTTCAATGGAGACGGAAAACGGAGCGAAACCAAAGAAAACAAACAGAGATAGAGACAGACAGACAGAGAGAAGGAAAATCTTACCCTGCGATCCACTCTGTTGAGCACAAGGTTGGCAGCCGCAGGGGAGATCAGGTACGACGGTGCTGCTGCTACGATGAGGAACAGCAGAAGTGGCAAGCGGAAACTCCGCTGCAAGAGCTCCATTGCTGCTATCGAGCAGCTGCTAGATTACCACAAAACAGGGGGAAACAAACGCGCGGAGAAACACGCGCGCGCAGACACAGAGGTACACACACGAGAGAGAGACTGGTGTGTTTTGTGCTGTGAAGTGCGATGTGCTTTCTTGTGACCTAAATTTTGAGAGTCTTTTTGGAGAGGACTTTTTTGTGATTCCGGAAACTGCGCTTTCTTTTGGACACGGCAGAAAAAGAAATAGGAACTTTTGCCCCAATTTTTTTGGTAAGGACTCCTTGGTGTCTTTCCTTAGGACTCGCGACTTTGTAAGGATCTTGTTGGTGTCATTCTTTAGGAGCTTGCAACTTCGTAAGGATTTTATTGGTGTCCTTTTTTAGGACTTCAACTTTGGAAATATTTTAAATTGGTGTTTTTTTTTAGGACCCCCACTTTTGTAAAGATCTTAAAGTGGTGTCCTTTTTTAAGGACCCAACTTCATATGGATGTTAAATTGGTGTTTTTTTTAGGACTCTCAACTTGTAAGGATGTTGTTATTGACATCATTATTATCTATCACTTGCATCATTATTGATATCAACATAGTTATTTGTATCATCGTTAATTCTTATTTCATTTTTAATTAAATTTTAGCTAATTTTGAGTTAATTCTTAGTTAAGTTTAATTGATTTTTTGTTCATTATTAGTTAGAAAACTTTTTGTTTTTTAATTAGTGCACACATGAAAATCTTTATGAAAACTTCCTTGCATTAAGTCTTCAATGAAATATAAATAAGAGCAAGACCTCCTATTACCTTCAATCTATTCAACATCAATTTTGGGTGCGATTTCTTATCATAACTTTTATTTATATATGTTATTAAAATAAAGTTATGTTTAATTCATCTTCTAGCATATTTCATGTTCTTGCCTTACGTCTTTGTGTTTATAGTTTTGGATTAAATTTAAGTTTACATTTCTTGTGATTTTTTTTCCTTGTTGTGTTATTGGCTTAGTTTTTATTCTCGTAGTTTTTTGTGTCAAAATTTTTGGCATTCTAAACAATACATTTAGAAATATTCCACAATTTAATTAAAATAAAATTATTTTGATGTGAAAATATTCCTATGTCAAAAAATTGAAAAAATGTTGCTTATTAATTTCAAGGTTGCAAAGAAGGTAACAAGAAACACATGATCAATATTCATACAATTCAATAATTTGAATCAAAATGTAATTACACATTTTAATTGACAATGGTAAATGTTTTAAGATGGTGGTAATTTAACTATATATGAGAATCATGCTAACTTACCAAACATAACATTCATATGACAAAAATATCATTTTTAAGATATGAAAGAAAAACCTAAATGCAAATGTAAAATTGGAATTGTCCATTTTTCAAGTAAATGGTTTCAAAAATGAATTAACAAAAAGATTATCATGAAAATAACATTGAAAGGTTGAAATGTTTCAACATTTGGTTGCCATTAAAAGTTTAACCTTTTTCAATCAAAAGACTTACAATGTTGAACTAATGTTAAATGACATATTAACAATATTTGACAATCTCAAACTTATAACAAATATCTAGTAAGAATATAGAACATTTCATTAACCAATGTTGGGTGATTATCATAAATGGCACTTGATAAACAATGGTTCTCAAGGCAATTCTCAAATATGTATAATAAGTTAGAAGCACCTAATTACAATAGTGCATCTTAAACCACACTTTAATTTTGTTGTTCAATTCTTTGGGGATGTAAGGTTTTTGTAATGAATAATTTAAGGATGTTTAAAAAATCACACAATAAGACTACTTTTGTGATTAAAAAAAAAAAATCCCCTTGTTTGGGATAATTTAAATTGTAATTTAAAATGACAACCTCTTTATCTAGATACGTTGATAAAGGAATTAAAAATAGGTACTCAAGGGCTGGTTTCCCCTCCTTTCCAAATGCTTTTCACATCTAATTCATTTAAGATTTCAATTTGAACACATATGGCTTCCATTTTAGAATCTTTATTTGATGATATTATAACTTCTTTTTAAAGGACCACATTAAAACCTTAATTTGAAGAATTTGGACGTATTACACCACCACCATTTAAAAGGGAAGTTACTCACCATTTTAAAAACTTCTAAGATTTTTTTCCTTCAAAATTCATAATTAATTAAAAATAAGTCCAAGAATTTAGCTTCAACTTGGGTTGAGTTTTAAATTTTTTTGTCTTTTTAAAATATATATATATGTAAAAAATAATTGAAGTTTGATTTATTCAGACTATTTATTCATACAATTCTAGGTGCTTTTATTTTAACTATGGTCTTAAAAAAAGTATAATAACTAATCTAATATATAAATGCAATTCTAAGCAGCCAAAGAACCAATTTAGATATACCTATGATCACAGTTATCAAAAAATCAAATAACTAATCATATAACCTCTTATAAAATTGTAAATTTTTAATCAAATATTAAAGTTATTCGTAAAGTCATGCAGTTAAGGAGCAAGTTCGGCTAGTTTGATTATGATAGGCCATGAAATGAGTAACAAGGGCTGAATTTTTTTCAAGCGAAATTAATGAAGAGCGAAACTGAATTTTGCACTAGTTTTGGTGTAAAAATTAATTTCATTCCTAAGCACATGCACTATTGATGCTACATTTTCACTGCTTTGACATGTATTATTGCTATAATTATTCTCAAACCGTGTGCATATAATCTTAAGTTGTGACATTCAATGCCTTAACTTAATGAAATTTCATTACTTTACAAATAATAGTGCATAAGGGTTAAAAGAGGGGTTAGGGGATGAAAGAAAGGCCTAGAAGCAAGATGTCTTTATAGATCTCTTTATTTTGTGAAAACTATTGATGGTGCAACCTTGCAAAACTTTATTGATAAACACATTGTAGATTAAGAAAATGTACAAAGGGATAAAAAAACAAAAAAAGGGAGAATTTACATGATGTCAAGTTAAACTCAAACTAGATGTCAAAACCTATCCATGTAAAAAACCAACCACTTATAATTTTGTGGATTTGGTTTAAACCCACCCTAAACCAAATCCACAAAATCAATGCAAATGCTCTAAATGAATCATTTATCAAAATGTTAAAAAACGTTGGTACGTTCATCACACAAAGACATTACAATGTACCCAAAAACAATAAAAATGCAAGTTGGGATTTGGTGTTTTCATTCATTGTTTTCAAAAAGGTTTCAACTCATAGTCAAAGTCTTTCTTAACACTAAAAACAACCATGAGGAGCTCATCACCACAGAACAGGTCTGTCCTTCATGGCAATTCAAAAAAAAATGATAAAATCATGTAAGTGGTTCCGTAATTTGAATCCAAATTGAATTTTGATAAAAAGAAAAGCAGCCTGTAGAGTTCAAGGTTCTCATACCATTCTCATACCGTGCATTTCCATTTGATCAGTCTGTGGCCTTACTGCCACACTGATCACTTGAAAACTGCCGCTGTTGCAGAGGTAGCCCAGACGCTTGAGAGAGACTGCATTGCCAACTTCACAATCTTGCAGGATTACTTGAGAACTGGCACTGTTGCAGAGGTAACCCAGATGCTAAAGAGAGAGATTGCATTGCCAACTTAAGAATCCTGCCACATTAGTGTGATTATGCTACAAAGGAAATCCAACATTGTAAAACTCAGATGCTTCTAGACTTTCACGGGTTTGGAAACATGCTACTTAATGCATACATAAATGACCCAAAGTGGGCAAAGCCCAACCCAATGTACACCTTCCAACTCTGTTCTCTAAAGCGACAAAGCAGCAGTGCAGACAATAGTCTTGCAGTTTACTTCTCAGCCAATCCATGACTTTTCTCAGTTTCTCAGGTTAACTTGTACCTTGGTCAGTGACTATACAGCTGTTTTATCAGATCCAAAATGGTGTTTCACAAATCTTCTATTGCATTGAATGCATGCCATAGAGACAGGACAGGCTCTATTGACTTAAGCCTTCTGTGTCCACAAAAGCTCCTTTGATGATGGTAATGCTTACAGGGTGCAGCTTCTGTGACAGGGAAATTAGCAAAACCCCCCGTGGGGTGGGAGTCTAAGTTAAGCCACTAACTCATATCTAGGGTAAAACAAGTACAAAATTGTTTAGTCAAACAGACTGAGTGCCAGAAGATACTGTCCCAAGTATAATTTGAACCATATATTCTTGGTTGATGGGTTTGGTGAGGAAGGCATCCATGCCTGCATCCAAGCACTTCTGCTCATCACTAGCCATAGCGTTTGCAGTGAGTGCAATAATGGATATGTGAGGCATCCCTTGGTTCTCAATATCCCGCAATGCCTTGCATGTTTCATACCCATCCATCACTGGCATCTGCAAAAACACACAACTCCATGACCTGCACATTGAAGCTCAAGTCTGAACTTTTGCCTATCTACTAACCAAAACATCAACTCATCATGAAACCACCAAGCATCAAGTTTCTCACATTAGGGCTTGATTGCATTTGCAGGTACACAACTGTTCATTCCACACTTGCCAGCATTGGCCTACACCGAGCAACACTACTGACCTCCACATGGTGCAAGGAAGGATCTACCTGGCAGTCCATGAGGATACAGTTGAATGACCGCTCACCACCCTGCACCCGGGTCCTGACAGCTTCCAAGGCTTCCTGGCCATTGGCTGCTTCATGAGTTGTCGCACCAAGTCTCCTCAACATAGTCACAGCTAACTTCCGCAGCAGAGGATTATCCTCAGCCACCAAGATTTCAAGTTTATCCAATGGTTTAGGCAATGAATCAACAGCCTTGGTGCCATGTAGTTTCTTATTATTTCTGCAGTTTCTGGTAACAGTCTTGATTACAATTGGTGAGCTTTGACTCAATTGCTCCCCTTCTAAGGTTCTGCACACTAGCGCTGGAGTAGAATCAACTATTGAGCCAAGTTTCACACCAGACGCCGTTTCTCGAAAATTCTTCTTAGCAGTAGCAGCAGCAGATTGCTGCCCAGAAGGTTGTTGAACATGATTTTCGAGTGGAGCAAATGGCAACTCTGTTTTGCAATCATATGGATCATCCCATTGCTGCTGTTGTGCATAATGGATGGCATTTGATGAAAGGATAATTGGTGGCCTTTCCAGCTTTGAAAATGGTAAAGGATCCCCACTTTCTTGAGCAATTTGTTGAAACAGTTCCTTAAACCTTTCAGCATGCAAAGGTCTTCTTGCTAAAATAGAGTTGCAGACTGAGCACAGGGCAGCCTTGACAGGTTCTGGAGTGTTGGAAGCAGTGATCCAGACCACCAACAGATCCATCTGCCTTAATGTCTGGTGCTCATTCAATTCCAGTTTTTCAAGTCCAAGAGCATCCAGGCAGTGCACACAAGCACGTGTGAGAAACCCTGATTCTTGAAGATAATCCTGCAAGTCATTTTGCTTCACAACTCCTGGGAGAAGGCTTGTGTCAATGATCATTAGTTTTCTCGTGAGCCCATTTGATGGTCTTGTCCCAATGTTCTTCCAACTCTTCCAAAATTCATACATGCTATGTCTCTTTGGTGATGACAGATTTTGGCTGCACTCCAAGCCCAGAGCAAGTTGCAAAATAGAATCAGAACTGTTCCTTTTCTTGACACCAGCATATACTTCCATGCCATCTCCTCTATGCTGCTTAGAGCTGCTATTCAGAGCTCTCAGATGGAGCAAAATATGCTCCCATGTCTCCACTTGATGCACAGTTAAACCCTGGTTTTCTAACCACTGAGCACCAACTGCCCTACAGTCACTATCTGGGATTCCAAGTATCACCTCAGCTCCATGGAATGATGGAGGAAGACTGAAGGGGGCAGTATCACACATCAATGGACGGTCAAAGCAGATTGTAAACTGGAAAAGTGAACCGGGACCAGATTTCTCCACAATTCTTATCTTTCCTCCCATCAACTGAACAAGTGAGCGCACAATCCCAAGCCCCAATCCTGTACCACCATGCCTGCATATGAATGGAGATTTAGTCAGAAAAGAGAAAAGAGCAACACAATAGAAGACCAAGAAAAGTGCATTGATATTTGCTCATGAGAGTTCACCTATTTTCATCCCACTCGAGCTTTTCTTGTTAAACAATACCCAGAATATTGGGTAGAAGCGAAATTTGTGCCAAAACAATGTTGACAAATACACAAAGAAGTAGTACCTACTGCAGCAGGTGTAAATATATTCCAAGATCCAACACTAGAGTTTCACATAAACTGGGGTGAATATCAAGAAGATAAAATAGATGGCAATTCACAAAAATGTTTATGTCATGAATGCCACCCAGCAGGCCCTAATGAATGTCAACACCAAAGTCCAAACTTGTCAATAGCACAAAATAAGCTACCCATACAACATTCAAACCTGAGCAAATTTAAAAGTATCCACTCAGGATACAAAGAAGGTGAGACTCACGTGCGTGTAGTACTAGCATCACCTTGAACAAAATTCTCAAAAACCTTCTCCCACAATGCTGCATCCATCCAAGCATTAACTGTTACAAGCTCATAGCCGCCTTGTAAGTCTCTCTGAGCCTGATCGGTATGAGTAAACCATGCTATATGCACCTGTATTTGGTAATGCCACCAAAAAGATACCGAGAAACCCTGACATAATCCAACAAAATTGCAAAGCATGTCCTCTCTCAGCTACTAGCATGAGACATACTTTCCACATGAAGGTTTGTTGGCTCATTCTGGTTAGTGCGCCAAAGCTGGTACTCAAGAACCCCCAATTGACTACTTTACTGTGCATGCTGCAGTTGAGGCATCATTCTGTAAGGAACTGGTCTGATCCTGTCAATCCTATGATCTCAGGCCAATTGGAGGCAACACAAGAGATACACACCTGGATCAATTCCTGGTCCGGTGTCATCCACTTCAAAGACGATGACAATTTCATCAGGGGGAACTGCATCTGCAAACCTCTCAAGAGAAAATGAACTGAGGTTCTGTTGGTGCTGACCAATACATCCAGGATTGGCCAGTCGGCCCCGCACCAAGATTCGACCTTCGGAGGTGAACTTGATGCTGTTGCCTATCAAATTTGTGAAGACTTGCATTATTCGTGCTGAGTCTCCTATTACTTTCCTGGGAACATCATCTGAAGCATATGGAGCAGTTGATTTTAGTACCATTGCTTACTGCCCAAAATTTTTCCTCATCACTCCCAGCCCCAAGACCTTTATTTACACAGCACACAATTCCTTTTCTACCACACAGTCTCCCTATTCCCCCTTATGCTTTCAAGAATTCAGTTGGTTGTATTCACTTCAAAACTCCTCCTGAATAACAAATCATGAAGCTAGAACATTACAAGGGGAGAGGAAAAAACAGTAGTGAGTCACCTGCCAGCTCAAGAGTGATGAAGAGACCCTTACTATCACACTGCACAGAAAAGACATCTATGAGTGCTGTAAGCTCCGCCTCCAGATCAAACGGGGCCATCTCCAGTACCAGCTTCCCTGACTCCACCTGGGTGCTCAATTTAGAGGATTAGGGTATACTCCAGAAACATCATAAACTGTGTGAGCACAACTTCAGTATGCTGTCTTATGCAATTCGATTTTAGAAATTATAGTAAGAACTCATGTCAAACATTATAGCCTTGAGAGGAAGACCTTGCTGATATCAAGAGCAGAGTTGAGTAGTGAAACAAGTGATGTGGCACAGCGATGGATTTGACGTATGCTCCCTTTATGTTCTAAGGACAGGTTCTCAGTCAGAAGCATGTCCAACAGCCCAATAATGCATGCCATTGGTGTCCTTAGTTCATGGCTGTCATGTACCCCCAACACAATGAAATTATTGGCCCTCTTAGAGACATGTCATAAGCCCTCTCATATTGTGTTGATCCAATGCAGATATATGATGATGAGAAACTTGGGTGTAATGCTTTAATGCATAAGACAGTATTTTCAATTGGGGATGGTCCTGAAGCACTGTTCCAGGAAACACAGCCGAAGAAGATACCACAAAGTACTTGGGCAACAGGAATTTCACATGACATGAACAGTAAGTATGTATTATCAGCCAATTTGATTGACTATAACTACACAACTTATGACCTGCATACCTCATACTTGAGAGGAAGTTAGTTTTTGCATCCCGGCTTGCTTCTGCTCGGCATTTTGCCTCAGACTGCCTCTGAATTTCAGTCCTCAACTTTTCTTCAGCCTGTACTTGCTCCACCAAAAGATAGATAAGACTACAACCAATGATAACTACACCAAGAGAAAGGAGAGGAAGGGAGATCCATGTGATCCGTGTATGGTAGTCCATGGGGCCCCAGAAACTATGCCGCGGAATGATGACTACTACTGCGAGCCTCACACTCCTGAACGCATACGGCCAACTGTCAATTGAGTGCCGCTTGTTGTCCAAATATACATCAGTGATGTGTATTTCCCTGCTGACTAGATGTGCCAAATCCATCTGAGATTGTAGAAACTCTTTCCCCCGATTGAGCACAGAATTTTGGTGCAGTGGGCTAGTCTCACAATCACTTTTGTTGATAGAAGGATGTGTTTTTGTGTCAGATGAGAATAGAACTGTCCCCAGCTGGTCTGAAATGAAAACACTTCCACCTGCAATAACTCCAGGATGACATTAGGATATATGAGTAACTGCAAGAGTAACAGCGAAAAACCATATAAGACAGCAACAGAGCAGTTTCATGTACACACCTTTTAAATCCAAGGATGAAATGAAGTCATTGATTGCAACAGCACTCAGTGCTGAGTGGATCATAGCAATTTCGTTTGAAGATTTTGCTTGTTTTCGGATTGCACATAGCACAAATGCCTGCCCACCTGTTGTAGCATGCTCCAAAGTCAAGTCAATTGCAGGCTACCATCCATTTCTATCTGACTAAATGTGCTCCGCTGCATACCTGCCTTCATCTTTCCTCAGTCTTAAATACAAGCCAGCTCAAGAAATACATAGTTATCTGAATATATGTAGGCACATAACTTACTGATATGGCTTCTTCCAATATTCCATGTGAGATTATTAAGAGGCACTGTCAGTGCCTCCTGAAACCATTGCATGTGCTGTACTGGTGTCCCAAAGTCATAAGTTGATGGTGGACCAATTGGGTCACCGGTTCTATCAGAGACAAGCTCCTTGTAGTATGTCGAATTAATAATCATCTGGTTTGAGTAAAAAATTAGGGTACCCTTGAAGCCCTCTACTGCATTCATACTTCCTCGTAAGTAGACTACTGCAAGGCCATTTACTGCTGCCACACCCAGTGAAGTAATGGCTGGAAGAGCTTCAAAAACTGACCACGAAGCATCTCGAATCTGGAAAAATGAGGCATACACCACCATCAAATGCTTACTCCCATAATGAAAACTTATCCAAAAGAAAAAACCTAGATATGCTGGAAATTGGAGATGCATCAATTCAAAATACTGAAAATATACACATTCCCATGCTACTGTTACCTGCAGTATTCCTGGCCTCTCTTCCCCATTCAAAATCCTGGAAATAGAGCAACATCATGAACAAGAAACTGCAAAGACACATAGACAAAAGAGAACTTACCTTCATAAAGCTTTCTAAGCTGAAATCATCTCCCAAAAAATCTTTCTCCATCAAGTTTGCAAGAGCCGTCACCCCATATGTGTTTATCGAGAAAATCTCATCAAGAAGTTCTGATGTGTTGAATAAAATCTCAAGGCGCAAAGACTCTGAAAGGTTGGCAACTGCAGTCTTTGGATAACTATGTGTGAAGTACCAGGTGCTGATTGTGAGTAGTCCCACCAATACTGCCACAGTCACCTGCAGCCAGCTTGAAACCCCCCAGATCAGTATCCTCATCTAGTGCCTAAAAACATCATTGTTACCTCTAGTTCCTCATCAGTCTTCTCGCTCTCTCTCTCTCTCTCTCTCTGTCTCTCTGTCTGTCTGTCTGACCAAGAGCATACAGACATTGTCTCGTTAATCCACAAGGGCAATCAACTGTCAATTCAACAACAGCATTTGTCACACATTCTGTATCTGCTGCTCAAATTTGTGCAATGCCGATCTTCCAATGTCCTTCCAGTATGCCAGAGTCCTTCCAAGACTGTCTATGGCAAGCAAACATTCACAACAACTCCATCGTCGTCAGCTTATGCTTATTTCTTGCCATAGATTCGAGTACTATTGAATGCTCTTAGATTTCGCGAGGAGAAAGAAAGCGGCATAATATACCCCTGCAGGTTACAAAGCCATGGAACTCCTAGACAAATACAAAAAACATCCCGTACACTCAAACGCTAGTCTCTCTTCTCAATCACTCCCTCCCTACCTCCCTCTCTTACTCACCACGATCACAACGCGAGAGACTGTGAGATTTCGAAACGGACGCGGCAGCTCCTCCACGGTATCCGTCCCGTAGGATGATGAAGAAACCTCATCTTCATGGTGCGGCCTCCCCTCTGTTGTTGCTGCTGCTGCTGCTGCTGCTGCACTCTGCTCCTTTCCTCCTCCTCCTCCTGCTCCTCCGCCTCTTCCAGCACCACTCCACAGTCTGCAGTACCTCCGGTATCCCACTCCGGCCTTCATCACCTCCTCGACCATACACCGCACCTGCTGCTGCTCCTGCTCCATACCAAACCTCCACATCTTAAATTCCTCCTCTCCGCTCTCATCACGAAACCAAAACTGCAGCTCCAAAATCCTCCCGCTGCTGTTCTAGCAGTTCTCGTCGTCGTCGTCGTCCTCCACCTTCCGCCATCGCCAAAATCAAAAGACCAACTACCTTGTCGCGCAGTGAAGCAAAGACCACCATGAAGGATGGATGAGAAGTGGTCAGGAAACAAACAGTTATCTGTTGAGTTCCAGTTCCCTAGCTAACCATGCTGGTTAGCTCAGGTGCTTCTTTAACGTAACTAACTACCTATTCACAACTTGCTACCTACTTAGTAGGTAGGTAGGTAGTTAAAACAGCTCTTACTTATGTATAAACTAGTAGTGTGGGGGTGGTTATTAGAAACTCCAGTCAACTCCCTCTGGGTATCAGGGCGGTTCTTACTGTTGATAACCATGGTTCTCCAAGAAAATCAAATACACCTTCCGACATACAATTATGCTTCTCAATTATTTTCTTGAGAAACTCAAATGACTGCCACCAAAACCAGTGGTTCTTTCATGAAACCCGATGGTTCTTTGAGGGGTTTGAGAGAACTGGAACCCATGGTTCTTTGATTCTGATTTTTACAAATGCACAGAACCGGCAGTTCTTTGATTCTTTAAAAAATTCAAATACCTGGAACGGGGGCAGTTATAACAAAACCAAAGAACCGCCCGCCCCCACACTGGTAGAAACCATTTAGTTACCTCCTAGTTACTAGTGACTGTATTCCTACCTAAAGATCTACCTCTTGGACCTACAACATCTTCCAGAATCAGGTTACCAGGGTGAAACCAGATATTAACTCAGATGAGGTTCATCCATAACTGAGTCATAAGAGGCATCCAGTGGATGGTGCACTGGTGGCGTGCTGGTTCACTCTAGTCATCCCCCGGTCTCCGCTTTTAGTAATTAATTGGGGAAATAGGATTTCTACTAGAAACCCACCCCAAAAAAGACACACCACAGGCCCCCACCACCCGACACCCACAAACAAAAATAAACGAGAAAACTTTACACGTGTCGTCTCAGGGTAGCTTGGAAAATGCACCTGGCAGGATCTTATTGGATGTAAACAGATCCCCAGTTTGTTATTGGTTATCTGCATGGGGGTACGGTTTTGTGCGGGTATAGGGGACGCCACTACTTCTACGGGTTTGGCTGGTGGCGGCCCGGGGAAGGGGGGGGGTGGGGGGTGTGTGGGACCTAAATCTGGGTCAAAGTTAGTTACTTGGCTAAAATTGGCGGGAAAAAGGGGACTAAAATTGGGGACAAATGAGATGAAACGGGGAAGTATGCGGCGGAAGGTGTCGGAATGCCGCCATTTTAATCACAACCACCGTAAAAAACCAAGAAAAAGAAAGGTTTGACGGCTTTACATTTTAACAAAAAAGAAAAAAAAAAAAACAGGTTACAAAACTTAATAGAAAATAATTAGATATCTAGTGAGTTTTGAGTTCATTTATTTTATAAGCATATATATTAAGAATTTTTTTTAAAAATTTGGGGAAATGTAGTATAATCATTGTTAGGGTTTTTGTTTTTCAATTTTTTTTTCTATAAAAAATTTGGCTAGTTTGTCCCCGAATTTTATCAAAACTAGTTGAATTTACACTAGGAAAACAAAATTTGCCCTTTTTTGAGTAAAAATGAAAAAAATCCCCAAAAAAGAAATATATATGGTAAAATTTCTTACCTTGGTAACAATAGGGAAAAAAAAAACACCCTTCTGAAAATTACAAAGGTTATATATATATATATACATATATAACACATTATTACTGCATTATGAGGATTTTTTTATAAAAAATTGCCATATTTAGACAGTAGGTTCTAGCATGTTGCCAACATATATAGCAAGATTCATTAAACTTTTTTTTACTTTTCCTCTCTAACCGAATCTGTAGCCAAATTTGGCTAAGTCCTCTTTTGGACGATCATGAACTCACCCACCTACCTGACAATTTTGAAGGAAAAAACACAACATTGATTGTGTACTAGAGAACGGGCCCCTTGGGGCCGATTTCTACGTGGCAAGTGACCACCACATGAGCCCAGCAAAAGCAAGTTTTGTGGCTCAAGTTGCATCCGTATACTTTGGTAAGTTGTGTTTCTTCTACAGTACCATGTGAACGACATGAGGTGCACATTAGCACATTACCTCTTCCTCCTTTCGGTTAAGGTAGTGTGTGTCACTTCCTTGACTTTGAGCTTAAGTTTCAACCCACTTCCTTTGCCCTTGCTATGCTTTTAGCTTAGTTTTAATTGACTACTGTGAACCCCGTGCATAATGCACAGGTGTGTTATTTCAACAATGTTTGGTCCCCCCTCGCCCCGGCGGTTCTTTATATTTTTC